>Ga0214543_1003169_pt1 | contig 32114 bp, 8 predicted proteins | sample CNSS2metaG_FD_160094 | JGI IMG/M metagenome (GOLD analysis project Ga0214543, IMG submission 160094) | Root nodule microbial communities from cowpea collected in UCLA plant growth center, Los Angeles, California, USA - CNSS2 | ecosystem: Host-associated > Plants > Roots > Nodule | place: USA... | reverse complement strand
TATCCATTATGAACTTGTAATAAAGATGAGATAGTACGAATGGATTATAGCGAGACTAGTTTGAAATTTCCCGCGCTTGGGAATTTATTGTAATGTCTGATTTTCTTAAAGTATATTTTGTGAAAAAATCAGTTTTATTTAGTAATATCCATCTGGGGTGTTACAAATATTGCTTCATTTTTACAAAAATTGGGACTAAATTGAAACTAAAAATAAATATAGGGACCAAATTGAGTCACTTTGACACGTGGCACAATTGTGAAGTGACACGTGTCAAAAAGAAAAAATAAAATAAAATTCAAAAAAATTCAAAAAAAAATTAAAAAAATAAAAAAAAAACCAGAAATTGACACGTGGCGTTGACTTTAACACCGTCTGGTCAAAGTTAACGGTGATGACCAAATTGAGTCATTTTTAAGAAAATGAGGACCAAATTGAGACAACGAAAAACGTGAGGACCAAAATGAAATTTCATGACAAATAGAGGGACCAAAAGGGTAATTTAACCTAAAATTTTTAATGGATGACTTTTTTGTTTTTTTGGAAATCTCATATAGGATGATTTTAGGAAAAACACACCTATTTCCTACAAAATTACCCTACAAGAAGAGAAATAATAACACCACAGTCAACACAAGATTAAAACGTGAAAATTCCAATTCAGAGAATAATAAAGAATAACATTATCTGAAAATTCTTACAACACATAAACAATACTCTCAAACCCCCTTGACCCCAAGTACTCTCACACTCTCTAAAGCTTAAATTTAACATAAACCTTACAATAAATACTCTACTACAAGAATACAAGAAAAGTCAAATAAAGTTAAAGCCTCTTTGACTTGGGACAAGAAACACCACGAACTTTAAATCCATTAAATAACCATTCTCACCCATTCCCGGACATATCCTAGGTGCTATGGGACTTACAAGATGCATTTTCATCAACTTAAAATAGGAGTGATGAAAAGTGGAAGTTAGAGGAAAGAGCGTGTGTACTTAAGGAGAAATAAAAAATTATTAGGGAAAAAATCAAGGTATATAATAAAGACTTTTTTTGTGGTGCACATACAGTTGGATTTAAGGTATGTCTTAGATCAAATTTATCATATTAGTAATAATAAAATTGTGTTTTTTATTATTTATTACATTGTCATATTTATTTAATTCATAAGAAAATATGATAAATTAAAAATTAAAGACTTATTATTATAGCAGAGATTATAATGATGAAAAATAAGTTTTATGTATAATTTTAATCTAAAGTGTTTTTAATCATATATTATTGAGGATGAGATGTCATTAATTTGGATAGATTAACATGTGTGGCCTTGGTCAAATAAGGATTCAAAGATCTCATTTTGTAAATTACACATATAAATGGTATATGTAGAGATATGACAATTGAATTCACTAAAAGGAGAACTTTTAATGGTTAATACCTTTGAATTGTCAACCAAAAAATTATTTTGAAGAAATATATAATTTCCTTAGAATTGAGATTATCATGGTAATTAACAAGTTATTTATTATACTTTGATATTAAATAATGATTATTTGGTATGATTAAATTCTTGTTGGATTAATTATTAATTAAGAAAGAATCCATCAACTATTGTTAATGAGTTTGATCTCTATAGAAATAAAGACCTTGGTCAAGATATTGTGAATGAAAGAAAAAATGAGTTTTTTAAGTCATTCAACATATGTTGATTTATTTGACAATTATATCATGTTCTAAAGTTAACATAGAGTTGTAAAAATGAAAGAAAATATTATATTATCTCCTAGTACTTCTAAAATAAAAGATAATTCATGTTATTCGGTCATAAAAGAGTTCGTTAGGTGTCAACCTTGATTAGTAATTAATGAGTTAATTTATTACAAGTTTAGTAATGAATCTATGAGTCATACACGGAGAGTGTTATGATTTTGGATGAAAAAATATTATTGACTAAACTAAAGTGTTTAATTTTATTTAATTAATGTACTTTCTTTAAGCAAAATATTATTGTATTTGTTGCTTACACAAAAAATACAATTAATACAAAGTTTGTCAATATGTAAGATTGTTTAAATAAACTTAGTCAATTAAGTTATTAACCAAATAATCAATTTTATAAGTATGGTTTTTAATATTAAATCTGATTTGTTATTGAAAAAAAGGTAAAACACTTGAGAGACAATTTTCTCATAATATAACAACCTTTTATTATATAGGATAAATAAGATATTAAAAAATTATATATTCAACCTTTTGTGATATAATATATGCACGCTACTTGTAAATAGAAGAAAATTTTCAAATCTCTCTTTAAAAGTCTTTTTATAAGGTGCAAATTTGGGGTTTCACGGGTCAAATGTTGACCCAACAAGACCGGTTTTGGTATGGATACATGTGTAACCTTCGTACATTTGAAGGAGGTAAAGTTTTATGATCATCACAACCCATTAAGGTATTTTTTCTAACATTTTTTTCCTCCTTATTGCTTAATAAGCATGATTTAACAAAAAAAAAAATAGATATGTTCACTACTACAAATTCTAATATTACATGGGAATTTTTTTGCAAATTTTTTTCCTGCTATTTTTTCTAAGAATTTTAATTGGCAGGTAATTCCATCGTGGATAATTATTTCCTACAAAATTATAAAATTCGCAAGTATTTCCTACAAAATTTGTTGCGAAAAGTGTTTTATACAAAATATTTTGCAAAAATATTGGTAGCAATTTCCTGCAAATTTTTTTTTCATAACAAAATTTATAAGTATTTTTTACAAAAAAAATTTCAAAACAAAATTGGCAAGAAATATGGATTTTTTTGGTAGTGGTTGTTTCTATTGTGTGTTATAAATGCAATTTTTAACCTTCACATAAAACATATAAGTTTGAGTAAAATGAGATTAATGAAATGAATAATAAAGAAAGATGAACAGTCGATAAAGGAGGAGCGAACCTTATTAGAAATGAGATATAAGGAAAACTATGTCAAATCAATATGCACAAAGTCTTTAAACTATATAGATGATGAAAACTAAAAAAATGTTTTACTTGATGACAAAATATCGAAGCAAATTGGAAAAAAAATGGTTTGTATAGGAAAAGAACATGTGGGTAGTTTGATGAAGGTGAGGTAAAAAATGGTTGTACAACCATCCAGCTACAATATTGGCTAAGCGGATAGAAGAAGATGAAACTTGAAAGAAAAAGACTCTACGTGAAAAGTAAAATATTATAATTTTAGTTTTTTAGTAGTACAAATTGTATAGATGTACATATTTTTTTATATTGATTAGGACTTTGTAGAGATATTGTAACATCCTAATTTTAGCAGCTTAAAACTAATAAAATAGGGTGTTTCATCATAGTGTTCAAAACAGATAATCTAGTGTGCAAAATATATTAATATAATTTTACAAATCATATGACTATAAAAATATATCATTTATACACTTAAACTAATCTAATAAGCTTTATACATACACTGATCCATGCTAAAACTCCCACTGAAAAATTCCATCAACCTAAAAAATGGTTCCTCATCCTCTAGAGATGTCATTAGAAACTGCAACCACATCTGCTCCCATAAAAAAAGGTGGTCATCGCAAAAGAAAAACAAACAACATAAGACAAAAACACAGAAAAAGGGAAATAAGCTAATGCACATAAGATATATATATATATATATATATATATATATATATATATATATATATATATTGCATATAAATAAACCATATCAAATACTTACAAACATGGTATAACATATATTTGATTTATAATTCACACAAACACTAGACTAAATTATCCAAATCACACGCTTGATATAGAATTCTAAGGAAGTCTGCACCTGGGATGGTTTCTAAACTCTGCAGTGTTTTAGACAAAAGGGGTTATCACCCAACCACTCACAAGGTTAATCCCATTATGCCTTAGGCCCAATACGTCCCAATATTAGGATCTCTTGCCACTCTCACCATATAATTCATTTTACTCTATATGAGTGTGAATGATTATCAGAGTTCAAAATACTTTCCTATCTAGACATCTCCTATATCAAGGCATACACTAAAAACACCATCACCAAGAATTTCCCTTGAAACTCTTTCATCATCACCACCTCATGTGCTCACACATCAGTCCATAACATATACCAATAATTCATATAAAACTTACAAAACACCTAAATTAAATCATCTAACATCCAATCAGGTATTGATCCACTCGTTCAACGAACATGTCATCTCGCTGAGCTAAAAGTACATTCTTGCCCAACAAGTTTATCGCTTAAGCTTCAAAGGAAGGTTTTTCAATAATTCATCCAACGAGTATTTCCTCGCCCAACGAGTTAAAAGTTAATGAACCCCTGACTTAAAACTTCCTCAACGGGTAAATGCTCGCCCAACAGGTTTGCATAATTCTGCAGAATATGATCTCCGCATAACTCTATATCCCCAAATCATTTCTAAACACCTCCAGGACCTTCACAGATGTTATGCACATACCAAACAATGTCAAAATCTCAAATACAATAACAAACATAAAGTATTTTGAGACAAGTAGAATAAAACCTAATATCTATAGCTTTCACATTTCATTTTCATAATTCAGATACAACATCAAATTTTCATTACAATCATACAATATCTCTAAATCTCATCATACAAACAATCATGCTAGTAAATCACAAAGCAACCATACAATTTATAATTTATAACTTAAAAACAATGCAATTAGCTTCCCTTATTTGTTATTCTGCTTAAATAGCTCTATAAACGTCAAACACCTTATAAACGTCAAACGCCTCTAACTCCACATGATGCTCAATCTACACATAGAAACATCACAAGAACGATCAGGATATACCATTGTGATCACTGATCAGTAAATACTCATACTAATGATTAAAACATCGCATGCAAGCGGAAAAAAGCTCACATGCAATAAAAAAAATAGAAAAAAAACTAAAAAGAGGGCGAAAACTCAACTTATGCGAATAAAGGAATTGGTCCGTCCAACTTGAAGAGCTCGCCGAAAAGATCAATTCTACGGTCTCTGTTCTTCAATCAGACGACCAGAGAAACGTAACTCCTAGAGAGAAGTTAGAGAACTCTAGAAAAGTAGTTTCTAGAGAGATAGTGTGTTTTAAATTAATGAAACTCGTTTATAACAAATATATTTATACTAAAACCTTTTAATATTAAAATAATCGAGTCTCACTATTTTTAAACCACTATCACTTTTAAAACGCCATTTCTAGACATAATTGAATTTAAATTTGGGTTAGATTTGAGCCTTTAATTGAGCAATGGATAAGGCGTCCAACTCATAAAAGGAATACTCAAAAAATAAGTCCAACAAATGAATAAAAGACTTGAAGAATGAAGTCTCACATTGCTTAAAAAAGTCTTTTCAAATATGTTTTTTATTTGAGACAATTTTTTTTTTCATTAGTTATACAATTGTATTTTGAGTCTCACATATCTTATGATCATGTAGAAGGGAGTTATGTCATTTATATTTAAAAACCTTAACTCCATGTGCAAATTACTTCTGAATTGAATAAGATTTTATTTGTTTATAAACACTATCTTGTTCTTCAAATGTGATAATACGAATAATCTTTTCCTAAATTCTTCATTAAGGAACATTCTTAAAAGATGAAGGAGGATAATATTTCGTAACATGGTATATCCATATCTTGTGTTGGGTAATAAAGTGTTGTATATATTGATAGATGAAGTGTGAACATATCAATTTGAATATGTTACTAAACTCATGTTGTATGGTATTGGATGTTGATTATTGTAGTGTTAGGGGCAACCTGGTCTTTAACTACCAAAAGGTCGATCTGGTATGTCAAAAGGACGATCTAGTTGTTAGGCCTAAGGTCGATTTAGTTGTTATACCAATACCAACGAGATTGCTAAGGCAAAAGTATGAGATAGTAAATGAGGAGTTTAATACTAATAACTCAGGTAACTATCCAAGACATGACAAGAAACATGAATAAAGAGAACCTCAAGAGAGGAGAAAGACAATGCACTTGGAATGTTCTAGCCTATCCAGATCCATTTTTATTGGCTAGAACAATTATATTCCTTACCTTTAGTGTATTGTGTTGTAGTCTGCATTAAATATTAGGTTACATTTTGTATTGAAATGAAATATAAATTATAATGGTATATAAGATGACCATGTTATTTTCATGTCTTGTGAATTGGGTTGGACAATGGAGTGACGGATAACTTGTAGTTATGATGTTGAATTAATTCAATTTGCTAGTAAGGTGGAAAGTGGGAAGTCTAATTATTAATGACCTAATAGATGAAACTTTGCTATTAAGTGTTGCGTATTGCGTATTGGTGATATTTTGACTAAGTTATATTGGAACTATATTAATATAAAAGAACTATGTAATCTTATGATTATGGGATATATCGTTGTTTAGTGTCATGTATAAAACTATTTTGTGTTATTCGTTAACATGCACTCTTATAATGAATTATATAGAATCTTAAGAGATGTCAATACATGTAGAATGTAGAAATGATATTATGATGACTGACCTTCTTATTTTATAATATACTTTCTGTATTAATTATATTTACAAATATTTGTTTTTTATTGAAAAATATTCATTTTTATAAATTTGTTTTAATTTTTGGTCATCATTTAATATTATTTGTGTGACTGACGGGAATAAGTTTCTTGGTATTCTTAACTTTCCAAAAATATTACAGTGTAGAATTTGGTTGAACATAATTATATTAGTGGAATGTTTTGATTTTGTTTAAAACACCATTTTAGAGTTGCCATTTTTCAATATATCATATATTAGAAAATAGGTTAGGTAGTTTAGATAAAAGTATGGTACATTTAACTATAAATCTAAAATGGATGTAGCCATCATTACTAGGGGAGAGACCACACATAAGAAGAAGGTGTGAGCAATGAAGGTTAATTACTTCAAACTTAAATGCTAAACTTTTTATATTTCCAATGTAACCGATATTTTTATGTAATTAATTTCTATAAGACTTAAATACCTTCTTCGTTCTCATTTTTGTAGTGTGTGTTGCAGATGATCTTCATTTGTACCAAATGTTTAAAATGATCATCATTTTTGCAATTCGTGTTTAATTTAGTCATTTTATGTGACGCCGTTTAAATCAGTAACGGAGCACTAGGTGACATTGTTTGTATTACATTGTACTGGGGTGTATTACGTGTACATGTGGATTATTAACGTTAAATTTCAATTTGGGACAAAAATTTTCCAATTAGGTCGCGCTGCAATTAGGGATTGACGAGTACAGGCGATTTCTTCATCTCCGATTTGCAGAGGAAGCACGACAATTGGACGTGGCGATTTATTCGTTTGATTTCAATTTTTCAGTTAATCATCATCGATGAGGTAAATGCTTTGCTCGTGGGTTTAGGGTTTTCGGGGTTGTGATAAATTTTGCACATTTGAATCAATTGGGGTTAGGGTTTTCATAATTCTGTTTTGGGGTTTGTTTCCACATTTACAAATCGGGGTTAATTCCCCATTTCTCGTTGAACCACCAACATTGTACAAATTGCTACAACATTGTTGCCTCTAACGATTACAACTAGAGGTAAAGGAAGAAGATTGGGACCGTGACATGAGATTGCTGGAAGAAGAAGATTGCAACTACACGAATTGGAAATGGAGGAAGAAGATTGCAGCAACTGACCAACTGCCCAACAATTGATTTTCAAAACCTTAACTCACCTATTTATCCCTAAATATCTAATTACTACACCTATACAATACACATAGTACACCCCAATACAATATAATACAAACAATGTCACTTGTAAAGTACTCCGTTACTAATTTAAATAATTAAATTAAATACAAATTACAAAAATGATGACTATCCACAACAAACACTATGAAAATGAGAAAAAAAAAGTATTTAAGCCTTCCTATGATTACCGATTATTCATAGATTATTCTGTTTTTTCTTTCTTATTACATAATCGTGGGCATTGTATGACTCACCTTTTCCTCGTTCTTTTCTTAAATAAATTGTATGTTACTCAGAGTTACCGTCATTTTCACTGAACCATCATCCTGTTGACATGCCTCCATTCTTTTTGGTGCCTCTGTTTTGCGTTACCCTGTAACTTTTCTATTGTAATGATGCAAGCATTGTGTCTGTACCGCCAATGAATTATTGACAGATTTCAATATCTTTGAATTCAATTTAATGAAATATATGTTTTTTTTATCTTAATTAAGTTAGATAATATTGTTAAAGTTAATGCACATTTAAAGTATTGTTCTAGTTTCGAAGCTTTTAGTTTTATCTACCATAAACTTCGAATTATTGACATTTGTTTGTAGAAGTTGTGTTTGGCCCCGCAGTCAACTTCACATAACTTGTTCAACAACAATTCAGTAGCCGCCAGTAGCTTTCACTTTTTATGCCATAGCTCACATGTTTAGATTTGCGTCATTTTTTTTGTCCTACCTCTAATTTTTACTTATAACTTCATAAAAATACTTTTAATTAAAACTAATTATATAGTGAAGTAAATTATGCCCAGATGTTTTAATTTCGAAAGACAATATCCAAATTCAGTATAAAATCATTGATCCAACATATATATTATTTCAAATATCCTAAACTCAAAAATTAATTTTAAACCTAAAACACACCTTTTACACAAAACTTGCATTTACCGCACTTTTCTAGCACTGAACCAAAGTTCGTCAACATGTGAATAAATGAGTTTCCTAACATGCACGGTGTTGTTTTGTGTTTCTCTTCTTTAAAGGTTATATCATATCAATATCAATAATTAAATATAGTAGTGTAACTGTTGGAGTAGCTGGTCACATGTTGATTTTTATTACATCATCAAGGTCCTTTATCTTTAATCATACATTTTTTATTGTTTAATTTCTAAAATTAAGTATTTTTATTCCAACTATGTATTTACTAATTAATAAAAATAAAATGAAAGTGAAATTATACATCAATGAAATAGAAAAATTATCAAATAGGATCCTAATTTTAACAATTGATGAATTATAAAGACCATATATAAGTAATTAAAACCAAGATGAGAAGAAGATCATTCGTAAATAAAAATGAGGTTAAAAGGTATAATATTTGTTAAGTTAGTTCTATTTACCCTATTTTAAAATGATTTATATTATAAACTGTAATATATAATCAGGAGAGTGAAGCTTTCATTTTCTTGGTTATACATTCTCATTTTCATTCTTTTTGTTTCATTTGAAGTACATTTTATTATTTTTGTAATTAGTATTTTTTTTGTTCAACTTTTTTAAACTCGTTCTATTTAGATTATAATTACTACAATTTATTTAAAATATCGTATGCAGATAATGTTATTCTCTTGTAATATTTCAAGCCAACAATGCTAAAAAAAATTTCAAGCCAACACGTTCCTTGTGAGAAGAAAAGGAAAAAAAGCACTTTAAAGTTTCAACAACTGGACACGTGGGAAAAAAAAATCTCAGAAGATTCATGAGAACAGACAGGGTAAAAACGTCAATTTAAGAGTCTCTTGGTCGCTCTGGTAATTAAGTAATTGACTCACACGTATACATTTTTTGTGATATATATTTCTTCGTAATAATTAATGTTAACCTAAAAAAATCAAGTGATTTTTTTTCCTACAGTTTCATGTGCTAAGCGTATTCTTAAATATAATTTAAAGTAACAAACTGAAAAATATTTTTAAATAAGTTTTAAAGACATTTTGGGACTTACAGTTGTTTTTAATAAAAACCATAAATAAGCAAAACTCCATAAATGCGTTTTATGATTATTAACTTCACTTAATGCAGGTGTTTAAAAAATCCAGAGCACTGCATTTCATTTCCAGAAAATTTTGTATATGATAAAGTCATAAAATACGTAACCTGAAATTGAAAAATATTTGGTATTTTTGTATAATAATGAAATTTCATTTGGTGTATCCTTTATAAAAGAAATAATTAAATATTGAATTGAATTATTATTGGTTAAAACTGTATAGGGTATCTTTTCATGTGGAAACCGAATATGTGCCCTGAGTCGAAGTGTAGTGAAACGTATAATTGACCCAACAACAATGTTGTCCACCACTCCCATTTCCTACAACGGGTGGTCCCTATTCTTCCAGTTGCCGGTATCATTACCCGTCAACTCACCAGCCAACTTATTAACCAACCGCTCCCTTCCTCGACACGTGTCAGTCGCAACTCCATTCGCTGCGGTTCGGTTCGGTTCGACTCAGCGCCCACGGCTTCGCTTCAGCTTCTTCTGCTTCCTTCGCTTCTTCGCCTTTACCCCCAAACTTTTTGGCCAAAATCATTATTACCAAAAAAACAGAATCATAATCAATTATAAAAATAACAACATCAAATACGGTTTCTCCCTCGGAAAATTCCACGTCCCATTTTTCTCGTATCACTGTTCTAGTCTGTTGCTGTCATCGAATCTCGAAGCAATGGAGCCTGCAAAACCCTAGCAACCTTCCGCCGCCTTTTCTCGCGCCTTAGCATGAGCGTTTTCTGTAAGTTTCCGTTTTAAATTAATCATTTCTTTAATTAATAATACCAACTTCGAAGCCTTTTCATGTTATTTGGAGGTAACGCTGTTTGGTTCAATTTGAGGGGCGCCTTACAGTTTTCAACATTTTAAAAATTTATCCTTATCACCAAGTTTTTTTTCTTCCCTGTAACTCTCTCTCTCTCTCTCTCTCTCTCTCTCTGTTTATTTCCCGGGAAAACTGGTGTTAGTTTTTTTTTTGGAATTTTCTGTACTTGTTGGGATTTGTTGTTGTTGTGGGATATGAGAAAAAAGTGAACTTGTTTTTTTGTTTGTTTTTGAATTGGTGCCCGTTCATGTTAAAGTTTTGGCTACTATTTAGATTTCTCTCCTGTTGTTGGGTGTTGTGAATTTTGGCCCCAAAGCGTTTGTACTATTGGTTTTTGTTTTTGAGCATGGATCACGAATACTTAGCGAGCTTAATTGACTTTGTGACAGTTGAACGGGGATTTGAATTTGGAAAAGCTTTCAGCTGGCTTCGGGCTAGTTGAGGGATAGTGCTCTGAGTGTGTCACAAATGGGTGAAGAGAGCCCGCGAGTTGGTGGGTTTTCTGCTGGTCTGGCTGTGATATTGAATGGTGAGGACGGTAAGAAAAATTTGCCAAAAACTCGGTTACTTTCTTGCTGTGACGATTTGGGTCAGCAATCGGTGGAGCGAACCCTTGAGTATGTATTTGGCCTCCCAAACAGATCACTCAATTCTTTGACTGGTCCGGTTGATCGTGGTTGTATTCACTCTGTCATTAGAAATGATTTCTCAAGATATAATGTGAAATTAAGTGATTCTTATAGTGAAAGTGATGGAGTTTGTTATATTAATGGTAAAAGTGGTAACGGGCCTGATATTATAGGCCTAGAAGAATCCAGCATCTGCGGTGATATTAAAGTTATCAAGTCACCTTTTCTTATAGAGAGCATGGCAATGTTCAGTAGTGCCAGGGCTAGTGCTTGTGTTTGGAAGGGAAAATGGATGTATGAAGTTATGTTGGAAACATCTGGCATACAGCAACTTGGTTGGGCCACTCTTTCTTGCCCTTTCACTGACCATAAAGGTGTTGGTGATGCCGATGATTCATATGCTTATGATGGGAGGCGAGTTAGCAAGTGGAACAAGGATGCTGAGACATATGGACAGTCATGGGTTGTTGGTGACATCATTGGATGTTGTATAGATTTAGATCGAGATGAAATATTATTCTACAGGAATGGTAATTCACTTGGGGTGGCATTCCAAGGAATTCGAAAAATGGGTCCTGGTTTTGGTTATTATCCAGCTGTTTCTCTTTCCCAGGGTGAAAGATGTGAGTTAAACTTTGGAGCTCGACCCTTTAAGTATCCAATTGAGGGCTACCTTCCTCTTCAGGCTCCCCCCTGTAAGAACTACTTTGTCACCCAATTGCTGCAATGCTGGTCAAGACTGTTGGACATGCATTCAGTGGAACGAGCTGATCATTCCCTAGTTCAGAAATTGAGAAGAGTGAAGAGGTTTGATTCATTGGAAGAAATTTTCCATCCTGCTTCTTATGCTATATGCGAGGAATTATTCTCCATACTTGAAGCAGATGTTGGGATCACAGAATATGTGGCTTGGGGTCCACTGTTGTCGTTCATGTTTGATGTTTTTGGTTTGCATGCACCCCATGATTACTCAAGCTTGGATAAAGTAGTTGAGGTTATGCTACAATTTGAAGGATCCCATGTGCTATTTAAACACATCCTAAATGCTCTTTCATTTGGTTGTAAAATAGCCTTATTAATTTTAACTGAATGTCCTTACTCTGGATCATATTCTCACCTTGCATTGGCATGTCATCTACTAAGACGAGAGGAACTTATGGTGCTTTGGTGGAAGTCACCCGATTTTGAATTCGTGTTTGAAGGTTTTCTTTCACAAAAGACTCCAAACAAACATGATCTCGACTTCATGATACCAACTGTTTGGTGGCCTGGTTCGTGTGAAGATGCATCTTATGAAGGTAACATGATGTTGACAACCACAGCTTTGTCTGAATCAGTCAACAAGGTAAATTCTTTCTCTCTTTGACCTAACTTCGGTTTTAGTTATTATGTCTGAATGAGAATGAATACCTCACTGTTTCTCTTGAACTTTGAAGAAGTAATAAGCAAACAATTTAACTGACAAGTATCTGTGTACAATAATTATGTATATTTTTCAACAAGGCATTGAAATTACTTAACCTGTTAAGTAAAATTATCTATTGCATTGTAATGGTTGATGGAGTAGGATGGTAATGAAAAGTAAGAGGAGAGTGTTAGAAGGAATTGTAAGAGTTGCATACGGTTTATTGTACCTTTCTGTGCCTAGATGAAGGTTTTCCTTCCTTTAGTAACATTTTTTCTCTCTCAATCGTAAGTCCTATATGGGTCAATGAGTGTAGGGGAATGTGCGTCAGTGTTCTGAGATCACTGCAAAAATGCTGTGATCTGTCATATGTACATGAAGTTGAATGAAAACGAGAGTAATTTTTTCTAAGTTTACTGGTGATTATGAGGTCAAATCTTATAAGCTGAATTCAATTCCCTCTTAATTTATACAAATTATCATGTGATCTAATTGGTGAATATGTGTGTTTTATGTTACTTCTCAAGATACAAGGTTGAGCAAAATATTTATTATGAAAGCCTTTTCAATTTCATTTCACAATATTCTTCTCCATCATAATTCTGCCAGACATGGCATTGGGATTGGGGATAAGCGGTATGGTAAATTAAGGCTATCTGAATTTTCTATAAAATAGAAGGAATTTTTCATTTACCTAATCTTTATTATCATTTGAGGGTAAAATTCTGTAACCTATTGTGCTATTGGATACTCCTTTCATTGTTTCGGACATTTCTGAGCATGCCTAGTTCAAATGTAGATTGAGGAGAAGCACAGGGACCTTTGTCGCTTAGTGATACAATTTATACCACCTACAAATCCTCCCCAGCTACCTGGAGCAGTATTTAGGACATTTTTACAGAGCCTTCTACTGAAGAACAGAGGAGCAGAACGAAATATTCCTCCTCCTGGAGTTTCTAGCAACTCGGTTCTTGTTTCTATTTACACAGTTGTACTCCATTTTTTATCCGAAGGATTTGCCTTGGGTGATATCTGTGGCTGGTTAAAGAGCTGCAAAACAGATGTTGGTTTCCTTCATAGAGGTGGTGAGCAAAGCTTTCCTGTTCATTTATTTCTTAAAAGTGATCCCCATAGAGCTGATATTTCCAGGCTTGGGGGATCCTATAGCCATTTATCAAAGCTACACCCAACATTTGATCATGAAATGGAAGTGATTCAATGGGATGAAGGTTGCATGGATAATGAAGAAACCAGGGTCACTCATTCAACCAGGCAGAAACCATGCTGTTGCTCTAGTTATGATTCTGATTTTACAAGGAACTTCAAGGTTCCTGCTAAATATCTGGCCAAAGGTTCTCGCGGTCATTGTAGCTCTATTCCAGAGAGACCTGCTCATGTCACTGCGGAATGCAGTGATGGGACTTTGAATGATGAGATAACTGATAAACCTAGCCCCAGTGATCAATCTGAACCTGAGTATGGTTACCGCCAAGTGCTCCATATGAAGTCTGTACCAAAGGATACTAATATCTCTACAGCTACACTACGAGAAGAAGAGCTACTTGATGCTTTGCTATGGTTGTATCATGTTGGTCTTGCTCCAAATTTTAAGCAGGTAATTTCATGCGTGCAAAATTTATTGTAATCTCAAGTTTTGACAGTGACCAGGATGGTTTTCTCTAAAATGCCTGAACTTTTCCTAAAGATTGAGAAAGATAAATATGTAAAGGAGTTGTGGCACGAAAAACTTGCTTCCAAATCAGCAATGACTAATGACACTCAATATCATTCAAAATGGGTCTAAAACTTATTTTATGACTTGGTGTGTGTTTGTATTTGTTTATTTTTGAGTCCTAAGTAGCTTATAATTAAAATCTTACTGAATGAACTTTTGAAAAGTAGAAGCAAATTTTCTCCCCAAATTAATCAAACTGGATATGCATTGAAGTCTTAAACGTACCTTTCCTTACCTAAATTAAACTCACATACGCCCACCTCCTTTGTCTTTGATTTCGCCTGTATGGAAAGAATTTAAATGGGGTACCTGTTTGCTGATAATTCATACCAGAAGTCAGTTAATGGTTGTTGGAAAGTTGCCTTAATTGCTGTCACTCCTAGCCTGCCTTAGTAATGGCTTCTTTCGGGGCTACTTAATTGTTGCCTCAAGGATGGGGGTTTAGTCCCACATTGACTTGTGACATGGCTAAAATAGAGCATATAAAGCTTGGACAATTCTCATCTTGTAATTCGGTTGTGGGGTTGAGTTAGGCTTTAAACCCAAATTCTATGTGGTATTGGAGTCTATTCTAGATTTATTGTAGGGTCACCTAGATTTGCGGTGCTTTTTAGGCCAATAGCTCTTGTCGTAGGGGCAGGGTTGGGAAGCTGCCTTACTTGTGGTCTATTTAGTGTGGCCTTAATTGCTGTCTCAGTGGTGGTGGTTTAATTCCATGTCAAATAAAACTTATAAAAGTTGAATAATCTTCGTCTTACATGTTGGTTTTATAGGATTGAGTTAGGTTCGTACCTCAAATTTTAATAATGATATTTTTGAACCATGAGGCGAGGCTAGTATCAAGTTATGAGCATGCTGAGATATCTTTATCCTCTTATACCTACTATCTCCATATATTATGGTGGGTATGAAAAGTTTTCTGAGCCTGATTTTCAGAAGACATTTTTCATCTCATGGTGAATTTTATGAAAAAGCATCCTACAAAATGTTTTTTTGGTAATATAAATTTGATTTTTCTTTACGCTGATATCCTAACCCAGAAGTAATCTTACTCTAGTGCCCAGCCTTGAATTTTGTTATATTCATCCTCATTTTAGGTGGTATAATTTTGAAATTTGTAACCACTATTGATTTTCAATATCATTTAAATTATACGGAATAAATGAAAAGAGATGTGAATTTTATTCTTCATATTTTTGTAGGCATCATACTACATGACTCATCAGACACAGTCAATTTCCCTTTTGGAGGAAACTGATAAGCAAATACGAGAGCGAGCTTGCAGTGAGCAATTGAAGCATTTGAAAGAAGTTCGAAATGGATATAGAGAAGAGGTTATTGATTGTGTTAGGCATTGTGCTTGGTAAGATGACCATGAGAGGTAGCACTTAGGCTTATTTGTCTCATTTTTTTATTCTTTCCCTTATAAGGTTTTTGTTTTTGAATTGGCATTCTACATCTTCCAAAAGGTATTAGGTTGAAATTTTGTTCTAATTTCTTATTATCTAATTGTTAATTTAATTTGATAACTTTCATTTGGATGACAACGGTGTGCAAGTGTTTTTTACTTTTTCAAAATTTGGGTGGTACTTATTCCTGTTATGTTAATAACGAAGGCACTGGTTGATTTAGTTTGTTAATAATCCATTTCCTTTCTCTTCACCACTTTATTTACATTTTTGGTTTATTGGATCCTTAGTTACAGAGTTAAACTAGTTCTGATAAAGAGAAAGTTGTTGAACATAACTTTGGAAGAATTTAAATATAGTTCTTATTTTGGAAACAGCAGGACTATGCTCTAAAAAATTATGTGTTTCTTTATTCTGTTTCATATGTGCATTCATGTTTCATGAAACTCTTGCTATGCCGAAGGTTCCAAGATGTACTTTATGGCTTGCAATAAATTGCATCAGTCTAAACTTTGTTGTCAGTTTGCTGTTTACTTTGAGAAACTCATTAGCTAATTTCAAAATTGTGTTTTGAGTTTCAGATTTTAAATTTTGTTGTTAATTATTGTAATCAATAATTCTTTATATTCTGATTGAAAGGTATCAGTGTTTTATGGATACCTCTGTTTCATTTGAAGTTGAACTGTAGAAATTTAGGAATTTATATTGTAATATATAATGTTCTGTTTCAGTCTAGCTTTCTGGATGCTTCTCAAATGCTAATATCCTTAGAAAAAAATCCTAGTATGTACATCGTTGATGTTTCTCTTACAGACTTGTTTTTTGGGTTGATTTCTTTCTTTACAGGTACCGCATCTCTTTATTTTCACGGTGGAAGCAGAGAGGAATGTATGCAATGTGCATGTGGGTTGTCCAGTTGCTACTGGTTCTTAGCAACATGGATTCAGTGTTTATATACATCCCTGAATATTATCTGGAAGCTTTGGTAAATAAGCACTTATCATTGATTTAGATTTAACGGCAGTTTTAATTTATTCAGTTGTAGAGTACAGAACATCTTCACTAGTTATTGAGTTTAATACCCTTTTTTGGGGTTTCCCGTTTCTTATGTGTCAAACATATTAGATTGGTTGTCTGACACGTTGTTCTGGGACTAAGAGGGAAAGAGTCATATTAGAAAAAACAAAAAAATTTAAATTTGGTTTGGTAGTCACACATTAACCTTGTTTAATTTGCATTATTTATTAAAATTTTTCTTATCATTCTTATAATCATATACAACTTATCTTAACATAAATATTTTCTCCTTCATACCCGTACAGGTTGATTGCTTTCATGTGTTGCGGAAAAGTGATCCCCCCTTTGTTCCATCCACAATTTTCATAAAGAGAGGACTTACTTCATTTGTATGCATCACCCTTTCAATCCCTTCTTCTCCTTTTTTCCTATTTATTATATAAATAAATTATACCTGATATTTGTTTCTTGATCTTTAGTAAATGACATTTGATTTTACAGAACTAATCAAATTTCTTAGAGTAAATTTTTGGACTTACATGATAATATATTAAAAGTACAGACTACTATGTAGGCACTTTTACATGTCTAATATAAAATAACACAGAACATCAAGACACTCCATGCACAGATGTGTGTGTAACAATTGAAGTTAATTATAAGCAACATAAAAAGATCTCAAATGAGAATCAAGATTTGTGTGTTCATCTTACTATTATAACGAGTCTTACAAACATGTGCTTAAGGGCTCGATGCTTGTAAACCTTGCATTTGGGTATTGGGTGACCTGAGAACTAGTGGATGAAAAAGTGATAGGAATTTCTGATAGGAAAAGTGAAGATGGACCAAGTGACATCGGTATAACTTACACCAACCATTTCACTATGAATAACAACTAACGCCAACTATTACACTAACAATAACTTCTTACAAAATATACTTTTTTCAATCCAACTTTTGGATTATAACCATATACTTGATTGTGTGTTAAAATTGATAAAAAAAATGAGCAATAAGAGGGTGGTCAAATGATTCATATTGATATGTATACCTTAAGAAGTATTTATCACGTTAATTTTGATGTATTTAAATAGGGCGTAAATAATTTTGGATCAATCTTTATTTTTGTAATCTATGTACAAGGAATTTTCAATCTAGTGGTGGGTTTTGAGAATAAATTTTTCAATCAAATACACACCGATTTGTTCTAAATTACACACACACACACACACACATAAGTGAACTCCTTATGTACAAGAGATAAAGCATCATACATGAATCTGAAAAATTCATGAACCTTTGTTTTTAATGCGGCTACTTCCCAGATAGATCAGTTTCAATCAGTGCTCCTCTCATGGGTTCTAAATCGTTCATTCATATTTTTTTACTAGGTCACCTTTGTAGTTACCCATTTCAATGATCCAAGAATATCAAGTGCAGATCTCAGGGACCTTCTTCTTCAGTCTATATCTGTCCTGGTGCAGTACAGGGAATATTTGGCTACCTTTGAGAGCAATGAGGCAGCCACCCAAAGGATGCCGAAGGCTTTATTATCAGCATTTGATAACAGATCTTGGATACCAGTGACGAACATACTCTTACGATTATGCAAGGGTTCTGGTTTCAGTTTTTCAAAGAATGGAGAATCATCTTCATCATCAGTTCTTTTTCAAGTATGTTAACAAACTCATTTTGGTACCGGGTAGTTTTTGCTTGGATCAATTTCTCATCATAAAGTTGCCCCCTTGACTCTTGATGCAATGCAGAGGTTGCTGAGGGAAGCTTGCATGAGTGATGAAGGATTGTTTTCATCTTTTCTAAACCGACTGTTCAATACGCTAAGCTGGACCATGACTGAATTTTCAGTTTCTGTTCGAGAAATGCAAGAAAAGTACCAGGTATGAATACATTTTTCCATCCTTCACTAAATTTGAATCTTGGTTTTAGGATCCTAAACCAGAAGAAGGGTCTTCTTCTTGTGGTTCTGAGTTAGAGTTCAGTAACAGTATTACATATTCTACATAGGTTCTGCGATTCCAGTTTCTTATGTGGTTACTTTTGTAGCTGGTCCTTTTTCTATTTTGGGTTCATTTCAAGTCATCGTGTGCATAAGATTGAAATGGTTTCTATAATTAGAATGATAGCTTGACTAATTCAGAGTTTGATATATCCATTCCAATAATATACTGTTGCAACACTTCTTACTCAGGTAATAGAGTTTCAGCAAAGGAAATGTTGTGTCATATTTGATCTTTCATGTAATCTTGCAAGGATTCTGGAGTTCTGCACTCGTGAGATTCCTCAAGCATTCCTGTCTGGACCAGACACTAACTTACGAAGGTTAACCGAGTTGGTTGTATTTATCCTAAATCACATTACTTCTGCTGCCGATGCTGAATTCTTTGACTTGTAAGTTTCAATCCCATGACTTCAGAAAACCCTGACTCTAAATACCATTTGAAAATAGGGAAAATTAGGTTTAGGGTTAATTCCCTTTGTGTAAAAAAAAAATATAGGATAATATATTTATAATGAAAAATAATAAAGAAAAATATGAACTAAGTTCAACTACACATAATATTGTAACTAACATAAAATATTGTAACTAATAATATCTTAACGATATGTAACAATTTAAAAATACCAGAACTTAATGTACCCCTTCCTCACGCACTGATATTGTTTCATGAGAAACTGATAGTCCAAGGTTCCTCGAGAATTTGGAATCAAATGAAAATATATTTTATCATTTGATTTTTAATGAGGCTGCCCTCTTTCTTATTTCTTTTCAGGTCCGTTAGACGGCATAGTCAATCTCCAGAAAAAATAAACCGAGGCATGATATTGGCCCCTCTAGTAGGGATCATCTTAAATTTATTGGATGCTACAAATTCTGAAGAATATCGAGAAAACAATGATCTTTTAGATGTTTTCGCAAGCATGGACTGTCCAGATACTGTTCAGTATGGATTCCAGTATCTTCTGGATTATAACTGGGTTAGTTGTTGCCACACTTAATCTATGTTCTTGATTCCCTGGTATTTGGAATGTAATGTTTTTCTTTCTGACGCGCGTTTTACCCAGTTTTTTTGAAAAATTTAATTTGATGCTATCTAATACTAAATTATGAATAAAGTCAACCATTAAAGTTCATTGATAGAAATCCGTCACAGTTTTGCAGATTTGCATTACAATATTAAAAGTTTATTTCTTGTGTCTATAATATAACCTAACAATTTCAAATGATAAATGAGCTGTCTAAAAGTTGGTAGTTCCTGTACATGTCACGATTTTAGTTTTCTCTTGATCTTTTGACACTACTGTTTGATTTTGTCAGGATGGATCCTTTCGAGGGGAAGCTTATGTAGCAAAATATGAGCAGCTAGAGAATTTTCTTAGTCTCCTTACTTGCCGCACAGTATTACCACATGGTAAAGTGGATAGTGTGGGAGATACAGATCTTGATGATAGGTTGTGCTGCATATGTTATGCATGTGAAGCAGATGCCCAAATTGCACCTTGTTCACACAAGTCTTGCTATGGCTGTATAACCAGGCACCTTTTGAACTGCCAGAGATGTTTCTTTTGCAACGCAACAGTGACAAGTGTTAGCAAAATTGGTTAGAAGATGGGCTAGGGAGCTTCTTTTTTGGTTGCTTGGTTCCTGGTGGAAGTCAGCCAGTCAGTAACTCATTATTTGCTTATTTGTGAACTTCATATATACAGAAATGGCTAGTAACTGTAAAGGAAAACAGAAAAGGAAGAAAGGGAGAAGAAAAAAAGAGGGGGCAGGGTGTAATCGGATAGGAGTTAATAGTTTTCTTGATGGGGAAGTGTTTCTTCATATGGACAGGGTAGTCGCCACAGGCGAATTAAGAATTTTGTAGGCTATGTTAGAGGGTATTATGTTGTAAATATGCGATGTAAATGATAGGCACAGATCATCCAAGTTTCTTTCTTTAGATTAGCTTCGAAGGTCGTGATGTCAAACTGTAGTAAAGCAAAATGGTTAGATGCATGGGGATTAATTTATAAAAAAACAGTAAAATTAATGTGGGTGAAAAAGTTCCTTGACAAATGTCATGTGAGGGTGTACGGGGATAAATTACAAAATTAATTACAAAATTACAAAATATATTAGAATTCTAAGGAACTAAAGTCAATTCAAATTTGAGCAAGAGAATTCAGAAATTTAGTTTCTTATATTTTAAACAAAATATAAAATCTTATGGATTTTCTTTTTGTATTCTAAACCATTCAACTTAAAGTTAATACTTTTATATTTTAACCCTCTTTATTATTGTCCGGAGCTTTTTGTGGAAATTATTAAATTATATATGGGTTCCACTCTTTCATTTAATAAATGTTAACTAATAATAAAAAGTGCGGAGTGTTTGGTATTTCTGTGTTTGATTCACGAGTCTTTTTCTTTTCCCTGTAGGGCGTAATCCATTTTTTAAGTTGGGCTTGTCCTAGACAATTCACCTCCTTCTTGGGGGCCCAAAAAGTACAGAAAGCGGTTCTGAGAGAAAGAACCAGTCTGGCTATGGTTGATTCATTGGTTGTATCGCTCTATGCTTCTCGCAGAGAGAAGAAATGCCGAGTGCTCTGCAATTCCAAGCTTCATGGCCACGCACTGTAGCTCCACTCACGAAGCACACTTTCGCCGCCAACGTGCACTCACACCGTAGTCTCTCATTCACGAAGCTCTCTTCCCTTCCCCAACCTTTCTGCTCCTTCACCGTACAACCCACACATCACACCTCCGCAGTGGGATCTCCGTCGCTCCAACACTGGAACCTCACCAGCCGCCACGTCACCGTTCTCAACGTCTTTGCCTGCGCGGTACCGTTCACGCTCTCCTTAAACAAACCTCATATGATCTCTTATCATTCTTCAATTAACGAAACCTGTGTTTATTGTCTCGTGCAGACGGCGGTATGTGCAACGTGGCTGTTTTTCTCCGCGATTCCCACGCTCCTGGTTTGTGTTCTCGATTTTCTGTTTGATTTTGCAAGGTCTTAGTTTCTGATCCTGGAATGTGATGCGATGTAAAGGCTTTCAAGAAAGCAGCGGAATCGATGGAGAAGCTGATGGATGCCACGAGGGAGGACCTTCCCAACACCATGGCCGCTATTCGATTATCCGGCATGGAAATCAGTGACTTAACCACAGAGCTCAGTGATATAGGGTAATTTTGTTATTTATCATTAAACTGTTAATCCCAATCAAGAAAACTCACATACATATCTGTTAAAACATCCCTGTTATTAAGCTTCATTACCATTAGCACCGCCATAAAACTCTTTTAACAACTTATAATCGTTTCAAAATTTCATGACCAGTGTAAAACTGAGAGCAAATGAGGACATGAACAACTCTTTGTAGCGATTTTTGTTAGCCTCATCCATATGTACTCATGTAATAGTTACTGAAACTTGAAATGAACAGCTGATTTAAATATATAGCATGTTACGGTAGTTCTAAGTCTAGGAAAGGTCTCAAATAAGTCTCTGACAGTGTAATTGATTAATAGCATTAGCCTAAATTAGAAAAACGTTTGATGTGATATTATTATTATTATTAATTAAATCTCAATATTTAAGGGAATAATTAGACATTGTAGAGATTATTTTAAAGCCTATCGTCTTAAATTTTAAGGGAATAAATTGGTGGTAGTTTAAGACTTGAAGTCAATTGTTTAAGCTTTTATTTGTTTATTTATTTTTCTTTCAATTTTTTTGTGTTGCTATTATAATGTTAATGCTACTTTCACTTGTGTGGGGTGGTATAGCCAAGAGATTACTCAAGGTGTTCGAAGCTCAACTCGTGCAGTTCGCTTGGCGGAGGAGAGGCTTCGCCGTTTGACTACTATGCCTTCTTCAGGTTACGTACCAATCATGACTGTTTAAGTTAGGTTCCTGTGATTTTAGTTTTTTTGTCGGGCAAACAAAGCAGTTTTACTCCATGTTTTTCACTTTGTTATAGCTTCATTGCAGGGAAAGATCAATTCGAAAGTCGAGGATAGTGATGAGCCTGCGGTGGCCAGAACAGCAAGGGGCGTGAGAGAGGGTCTTGTCAAGGGCCGCGCTATGTTGCAAATGTTTTTCACGCTCACCCAATTTTCAAGGTTTGCTCTCAAATTTATCTCTGGTCGTAGAAAATTGTCAAGCTAGCATCTTGCCTTGGAAACCAACATCACTGTACACTGGTTTTATCTTCGGAAAAAAATAGCTTTGATACACTTACACTTATTTGACACATGTATTCTTACTCTCCCATTAATAAAACAATATCAAATGAGTGTAGGTTGTGTCAACCGACCGGTGTCCTTTATCTTCTACTTGTTCATGGATGGTTTTGTTATACACTTTTTCCATTCGCTAGTTACACATTGCAATACAAACGTTTCTCTGTATTGCGGGGAGGTGACCACCAAATGCGACCATGTGGTGGTGACCTATTTCTGGTGTCGACTTCATCCTTGTTATTATATGTTAAATCACCTTCGATCGACCCTTATCAGTTAAATAAAATATATATCGGGAAGTATGAGTTCTGCAAATAAACTAATCTAAATAATATAACTGGATCATTGGTCATCGCGCTTATTACTGTTTCGTGTTCGGTGTCGTAAGACGAGGTGAATAGTCAACTTAAAGAAGCCAAATATGTGGTAATTGAAAATGAAACATATTTAACCCGAGAAAGTAAATCATGGGAAAGATAAACAATAGCAGTGTCAAGGTAGCACCATTCTTGAAATAAACGTAAGGTTGCTGTAATTGGTGGTTGGAAAGGAAAAGTTTTTGTAGCGTTTGTTAGGTTCTGTTCGAGCAAGTACAAAAAAGCCTTGTATTGATTCCTGCAAGCAACCGCTTTAAGGTCGTTGATTTTGCGTCATTATTAGGAAATATATTGATCTCTCAATATCATCTATCCCCTTGGGTTGATTTCAATATTTTTAATAATTATAGAAATGACCTCATTATAGAGATGGACTTATTAAGTGATTTGACTTTAAAAAGAAATATTATTGAGTGATTTACAAAGATAATATACAAAATCAAACCGAGCCGGTCTAAATAATTAAAGAACTAATTATGCCAATGAAATTAAGGGGCTAAGTACAAATCAAGCAAAGAAGCCTCAGCTGTCACAATTCTGAAAGCATTAAGGCATTAAGTACACCTTGTTCTATTATGAATTAGCATGGATGGTATCAATTCCATGGTGAGACTCTTCCTCTCAGCACTTCCTACCTATTATCTCGCTCTGCTCTTTGATTATTTCCCTAGTTTTATTTTTTATTTTATTTCACTAGTTTAGTAGTGTGTAGCGTTATATCTTACATGTACCTTTGTTCTTCAAATAAGTCAAAAAAGCGTATAAAGTTATTTGTTAATTGTTTAACATCGGATGCATGTAAATGGTAGTAGTATCACCTTTGTGTTGTAACAATAAAAATTGGGTTTGAACGTCCACACCTCCTATATGTATATTTTTTTTAGAATTTGTGATTCATGTGATTGATATATTTTTTTAATAAAGTAAAATAAGATTATTATTTTTCATTTATAATAAAAATAATATATTATTATAATTAATATCATTTATTTATATATAAATTCAAGAAATCGATTTCCTCCTCTCCCATTCCTAATGCATATAACATCACCTATCATGCAAACTTACATCGGTTTCATAATCAATTTCCTCAGTCACTCACAATATACGAGTATCAATTTCCTCACTCACTCACAACATACGAGAATCAATTTCCTAACCGATTATCTCATTTCAACACACAAGTAAAAGCCAAAAAAATAAAAATAAATAAAGTCTGGACACGTGAAATCATGACGCACGTGAGAAGAATATAATGATAAAATAGCAGTCCATCTCTGCAAATCCCCTCCAAAGTGACAAGAATGGATGAGTAGCGTTAATCGCTTCAAAGAGAAAATCACAGAAACGAACATAGCAATAATCTTATACACCATGCACCGTGACACTGTAGCTGACTCTATGATACGTCTATTCGGGAACGGTGTATTGTGGATTCTCAATTTTACTTTAGGCTCTATGCTATAATTTATACACACACGTCTGGGAATATACATGATGTATGAAATTATACTAAAAAATATACAGGTGTTTTTTTTGGCAGGTATAAAAACAAATTTTTAAATAGGCTCGAAAATATTTTCATGCTTAATGCCCTTTTTATGAAAACATTCTCTTAAAAATGATTGATTCTTAAGAATATGAAATGCTTATTTTTGCGTTAACTTTTGTAGTGTGATCTGAGTATTCGCTTTCTCGTAAAAATGAAATTTGCATTTCATTATTATTATAATTATTTATCTCTACTTCATACTTAATATATTATTATATCTCGAAACAAAAATCTCCATTACATTTGTATAAATAAAATTATATGCATAGATTTTTTACTTGTTAAGGTATTAGTACCCTTTTAATTTTTTGCGGCTGAATGAAATAGTGAATATAACTTTATTATGAAAATCCTTAGTGAATTCAGTACCTGTTATTCGTTAAAAAACATATGTGAAGCTTTTCTAAATTTTTAGTTTCGTCAAATTTCTCTGAATAAAAATCGCGAAAAGTAAAAAAGGTTATTTATTTTTATTACAAGTAAATGATGTGCATAGTTTATTTTTGTGGACGATATCAATAATAATGTACTTGTTTAAACTTATAAGTTTTTTTTTTGAGACAATCAAATTTAATTTAAAAAAAAAAACATGTTTTTCTTCTAAAAATAAACATATTAAATAGCAACACCAGAAAAATAGAAATCCACAAACTTAACTAAAAACATATTTATTCTAAAAATAGTCACAATCAAGCCAACCTAATAAAGTGGTGGGCTTATGACCTGTTAGTATTAAATTGCTTGCAATTATTCCCACAACTATGAATATAATCACCATTGTTTTTTCAATAAATAAATTAAGGGGCGGTATCTAGATCAGATATTGCGTGCGTAAGGGACCTTTTTTTTTTCTTTACCCAATTATTGACGGTGTTAGTTTGTTAAATTAAGCACGAATGATTATGCTACAAGACAGAATAAAATCTACAGGGCAACAAGAGAATTGATTTAGAAATTGTTAATAATGATGAGAATGACATAATTTCTATAATCAGCTCTGTTTTCTTTTTCTTCTCGTTCTTGTTGAAGGTGCATCAGATGAAGAATCCAGGCCAAAACATTTGAGAAATGCTACCGAGGCTAACTGAAAATAATGGCATGGCTGAAAATACAGTGATGATGAATCTGAATCTGAATCCTCTTCCTCTACAATCTCTTCTTCTTCCATCCTCATGCTTGCACCACTTGTTATTTCTCCTTTTATAACTACATTCTCTCCACCCTGTCAAAACATCCTCAAAGTTACTACAAATGCCTTCTTAGTTCAACTATTTCTATTCATAATCAACTCTTAATTTTGCATTTTAAGACAAATATATAGATATAAGAAAAAGTACAACAACAACAATAAAAGTATATAAAAATTTAATACGAAATGATTTGTTCCACATTGTTTTGAGAAAATTGGGTGAACTATTTATGTATAGCATAAACTTTATTTGACCCTTCCTTGCCTAATGTACTCTGAGAAGAAAAGTATATAATGTTGGTCAACATAGGCTCACACACAGGACTAGCTAACAAAAAAACAGCAATCGACCACATAAAAGCGGTGGTTTCTTATCAAATCAAATGTTGAAATGATAAATACAACAATTCAAACAAAATTAGAATTTCACATAAGCTACCGTGTAATATTGGTGAACACTAATTATATTACTAGAAAACATATCGATTTTCACTTTCTCCTACCCTTGTTTCTTCTTATTATTAGAAACATTTCTTCCAGACCGGCAACAAACTTCTCTTATCTCTTACAACAAATAAACCCCAAAATCAAACATTTCATGCCCAGAATAGCAAATATTAAATGCAGCACGCCTGGAACAAAATTACCATAACCATTTTCTGATACCAACCTAAGGAAAACATAAAATGACTCAAATCTACACGAAGAAAAGCTGGATTACACCGTGTCCTATAAGATGAGCACAAGTTTGTGTAACAAAGCAATTTTTTTCTCTACCAGTTAAACGATGCAACATGGTCCAATTTAGGGGCAAAAACATACACACACACACAAACTAGTCAACAAAATTGGGGCAGTTGATAATAAACGAATTCGATTTTCGGTAAAGATATGATCTTGGTGGATCCTAGACTCACCCAGTTCATCTAAACTTCTTTTTTTAAAATAAAATAAAAGAAAAACAGATCTACATTTTACCTTGGTTACAGGATTCTAAAAACCAACCTCAAAGAACGAACAAAAAGAAAAAGAAGAAGAAGAGAAAGAATAAGAGTTCCAAAACATTCCATAAAGTTTTGAGCTTTACTAAGCAATCAACCAGGAACAATAAACATGTTGAAATTAACAAAAGAACAAAAAATACAAATGCGTGGACCTTTTTCCTTGGAGTAAAAGCGAAAATTAAAATATAAAACTTGAATTTGGTAAGAGAGAAAAGATGGGTTACCTGCAGCAACCGGTGTTGAAGAGTGGTCGTTGAATGAGAGGGCGATGAATCGTGAATAGCCTGCGGTAATTCAATCTGCTGAATAGCATCGAAGAGGAAGAAATTGGAAGAGGTCGACGAAGCAGTGGTGTCGGCGGCGACGAGGTTGTCGCCGGGATCCAAAGGGAAGACGACAAAGAAAAAGAGAAGTGCAAAGAGGAGAAGAAGAACAAGTAGCTGAGTAAAAATCAGGCATGGAATTGCGTTGCTCTCTACGGTGAGTTCTTCCTCACCAAATCCCAACATGTTAAATCTGGGAACATGGGGTTTTGATGATCAAAGCGAGAGAGAGAAACCAAAGATAAAAGCTCCAATTGCAACTGTCACAACGTTTAAAGAACAAATTAAGACATCAGGAATGAACCAAACGACGTCGCAGTGGCGCTTCCATTGTCTCCGCGAAGGAAAAGAAAACTACGAAGTCAATAAAAAATAAAGAACGAGGGGCGCGTTCATCACGCGCTTCTCGACGGTTCTTTGAGAGAATGAGAAAGTTTTGAAGACGGTGTGGTTTAAAAATGAAGTTAATTTACGACTGGATTTTGTTTTAAAAAGCATGCATGTGTGGGTGAGAACCGGGGACAGTGATGCATATGTTCTAAATTTAAAAAATATAACACTGTTTAGATTCTTAATTTTGTAATGCTAGATAATTATTACGTCAATTACATTTAGATAACAAATTTATTAATAGGATTTTCATCATTATTTTTTGTTAGTTTAAAACTTTTACAGCTACAATCAAATGTTATTTGCGATGTAAACTAACTAACATAAAATATTTTATTACTAATATTGTTTAAATAGAAAATGCAAAGTATATAATTATAAAATAAAAATGTAAGTATTTATGATATGTAAAAAATATATATTATTATTCAAAAGTATCATATAGAGATAAATGCCTCGGTAAATTATAATTTTTTAATTAAAATATAATGTTAAAGTGTATTATTAAATAAAAGGTGAAATTCAGTTATTTTATTTATATTAAATAATAAATATATATCACTTATTTGAATCAAATGCCTAAAATTCTAATTACCCCTAAATTAAAATTTTTGTTACTTTAATTATCTTAACTAACATTTTACTTTTAATCTAATCATTATTAAAGATAAGGAATAAAAAAGAATAATAGACAAATGATAAATAACTTTACTGAAATGTGGAAATTTATGACTTATTTGAAATCCAATAGAACAATAACATAATTTTACAAATTTAAAAGTATAAAAAAAAAGTTTGGTAACAAAAATAGAATATGGACTATAATCTGAATTAGTTGGCCAATAAAAGGTGGGTCATAAAAAGTGGCTCGGGGACTTAGGAACTATCTTTGCTGGTTCGTCCTAGTATAAATAAAAACATATTTAAACTAATAAAATCCAAGCGAACTAAATAAATATTAGATTAATTTCTATTAGTGTGGAGAGTGACCCACATAAATAAAATATGAAAAGAAAAATCACTTTTAAAATGTATATTTTATAATATTTTGTATTTTTTTCTCCCATGAGATATATCATTTATTGTAAAATTCAAATAAATTAAATAAATAAAAGATTAATATTTACTAGTAAGTGTTTTTATAATAGAAGTTGTCTTGTCTTGGTTTATTATTAATTAAGATTGTTATAAATTTATGAACTAATTTACTTCATCGATTGTAACTTTTAGTATAAGGTTGAATTGAAAAAATTATACTTTTTCGACGTAGACAAAATTGAATTCTAATCACTTAATTCGTTGGTTAAGCAGGATGGAATCGAGTAAATTTTGTAATTTATTACTAGTTTTTTTTCTTTTATAATTTTGTTATCACTTCATTATTATAATTATTATTTATTTTTAATTACCTAGACGATACTTTAATTTTTATTTATTATATCTATAATATAATTTACTGATCGTAAGTAATGTTTAGTAAAACACGTTAATGTTTTGATTATTCACGTAATTTATTATTATTATTTAACTTAATTCATTATTATAGAGTGAATCACCTTACCTTAAACGAGTTAATCCACTTAATTTACCAATCAACAAGTTGAAGGAATAAACTATTCATAAATGATTAATCCACTTAATTTATTAATTCACTAATCTATAATAAACGAATTACAAAATATTTAATTTACCAAAAAGTAAACTATAAAATAAATTAATTTAACTTATTTTTAAATCAATTTATAATTAACCAATATGTGAGTCACATTGACTCATACCAATTATTTATATAAATTATGCATAACAAATTTATATAGAGCAGTGAATTAAAATGTTGAAACCACTCTCCAAATTTTCCAATAAACTAACATGCAAGTTTATGTATCACAATTGACATGCTCATCCTTAACGTTATACCACCACAAAGAATAGTTTAAATTAGTACCAAATGAAAATGTTGTATGTACATCACAAATATGAAAATACATTTTACTTAATCGCTAAGGAACTATTTGATGGTTAGAGAAAGCTAAAGTCATCAAGATACAACCATTGAGTATAAGCAATTTCATTAAATTGAATGATAATTTTCACAAAAATAGAACATCCTCAACTCCCTAAGCATTTAAAAAATATTTCATCATCATAGATAGGTCGTTTGACAATTTAAGTTGGAGCCACCAAATAAAAAGTATTAGTAAAAAGGAAACGATTTCATTTTTACATTTTAAATAACAATTACTTTATAATTTCATAGTTTTAATATTAATTTAATATGTAAGATCACATGTAAGCAGATTTCATATGCAATGTTAGTTTATAACAATGCATGCACTTACAAAAGAAATTTATTACATTCTAACCAAAGAGATTTTTACTATAAAATTAGTATTCAAAGATTTTCAGTTTATTTTTTCTCTTTATTCAGGTTTATTATATTATGATTTTGTTGAATTTTTTTTCTTACAAAAGATCTAATTAGTGACGTAAAAATTTGTGGATAAAATTTATAAAATATACTAAATAAATACTTTTAAATGATATCGATATACACAAGTACTTTATTTAATGTGATGAGTACATCTATGATAATAATTTGAAGATACTTACCATTAATTATTTTTAATGAATTTTATTTGAATACTTTAAATAATTTAAGTGATTAAAAATAAGTTATTGGTAAAAATAAATATGAACAATTAAATTAAAGAATATTTTGGAATCTAATTTTATATATTTATTTTTTTTAACATTGAAATTAGTTTTATAGTTTCTTAACTATTATAAAAAATGTTGAATATGTTTTTAGTCTTCAAATTATTAACTAAAATTTTATTTTGTCATTGGTTTACGAATATTGTCCTTAACCTTTATAAAAGAATGTAAAATGTTATCACAACAAATAATAGCAAATGACGTTACCCTCTCCTCACTACAACTCTCCATGTCCTCTCCCTACAACTTTATCTTTGGTGGTGGTGGATTTAGAGGTCGGTCTTGAGTTGATGAGCTTGATGGTGGTGGTTATAGGGGCAACCCTAACGATGGTTACATGGAGGATAGGACAAGGGTGAGGGTGGAGGTGACGTAGGAGATGGAGGTGATATGGTAGGTGGTAACAAAGTGCTTTTTGAGGAAAAGTTGGTCAATAATGCTATTGGAGGATCAAGTTATGTGGGTAAAGAGATGGGAGTTACACCCTAAAATCCTTTTCAAAGGGGAACTTCACTAAAGTGATAGGGCAAGGTCAACCACCACAAAGCTCATCACCTCTAGCTCCATCTTCATGTTTGCCACTATTAGAGAAAACGTTATAGTGAGGAGAGAGATGAGTGTAATGAGGAGATGGATGTCAGGTGGGTCACCAATTTATTGGTCCACACTGATTTAATTAAGAAAAATAAAATGAGGTATTTTTTTATGGGCTCCCGGCCCATTATGAAATTTAAATATGCAACCCTTGCATCAGGTTTGAGACAAGAGAGAAAAATAGAGTGGGACAGAGAGCGAAGTTATGAGTGCTTCTGGTGAAAAGCCATCAGAAAGATTGAGGAAGAAAAAAGAAAAGAAGTTACCTTAGGGAAAATGTTTTATTCCTCATCTCATATATTGAGGTTATCTCTATTGTTTATTTAAAGTGTCCATTAGGGTTTGTTATCCACTTTGTTGGTGAAGAGAATAGTGTTTTTTTTATCATTGGAATTTTTAAGAGAACTTGTGGTGTACCCATTAATTTTTATTAGTGGAAGTTTTTACTGGACAAGGTCCCGTGGGATTTTGTGGCGACAATTTTTTATTTTATTTTTACTTATTTATTTAATTATTATTATTTTCTACAATATACTTATAAAAATTTAGAGGCAAAATAATATACTGATATATAATTATATTTAAAATATTCACATTTATATATGTATATTTACAATATTGTATGCATTTTATATTTACACTGTTTAGTACGTCTTATATTTCCTATACTACAAGGGGAAAAAGTATTATTTATTTACAGTTTTTCCCTCATATATTGGCTTTCAAACAGGTAGAGGGAAAATGTTATGGATAAGGTTCACTTGGACTGTTGGGGGTAAATAAAAGGTAACTCCGATTTGTCCTTCGATGACAATCGGCGCATTCGGAGCAGAGAGAAAAGTAATGGTAGAGTTTCCCGTTCCCTGAAATGTTACAGA
>Ga0214543_1003168_pt1 | contig 32115 bp, 13 predicted proteins | sample CNSS2metaG_FD_160094 | JGI IMG/M metagenome (GOLD analysis project Ga0214543, IMG submission 160094) | Root nodule microbial communities from cowpea collected in UCLA plant growth center, Los Angeles, California, USA - CNSS2 | ecosystem: Host-associated > Plants > Roots > Nodule | place: USA... | reverse complement strand
GTTTTATTGAATTTTATATATATATATATATATATATATATATATATATATATTTATATTGAATACATTTACGATATATCAATTATAATATTACAAAAAATAATTTACGCATTTAAAATAACAATATTATAATTACTATTTTGTTATTATTATTTGAATCGATAAATATATATTTTTTTAATTATTACTTTAATTATTATTCAACAAATTTTGAATCAATATGTATTGAATATATTTATTACATTTTATTTACAATGTCAATTTTAATATTATTTTACAATATTATTTGTATAATAAGCATTCTACTGTATGAATAAGTTATCTTTTCAAGATTTGGTCAAAATTTGTGGTTAGAGGAAGTATTATATGGTAACAAGCAGGATATACAGTATTAACATATCCAGAGTGTTATATGGTAATAAGCTATCTTACACTTTTATTTCAAATTGGATTGATTGCAAAAATATCGGTCCATTCCGCTTCTACTTTTATGATTTTTTGTTGTTCATATTGCCAAAATGATAAAGTTATATTTAGTTATTTCTATTTTAAATTTGTATCAATTTAAACTTTCCAAAGTAATAATTAATTTATTTTGAAATGGGATTGAGAATATTTAAGGATTAAAGCATTTATTTGTTGACTTATTTAAATATTTTAAATTTCTTTAACGATGTGCAAAAAATATTTGTAGAATTATATTTTGTCAATATATTTAATTATATTTACATTATCTTCCTTAGTTTGCAATATATTTATCATTACATTATTATATTATAATTTTATTCAACAATTTTATTTCATTTTAATATTTTTGTTCAATTACTAATATTATTTTTATTATTATTATTTTTTATTATAAATATAATGAATTGTTCTATTTTATTTTAATTTATTTCTTTATTTATTAATACTATTATTTTTAATACTCAATGGAGGTTGAATTTATATTTATTGAAGATTGGAAAAAATTATTATATTTTATTTTTGTACTGGATCATATTATACAGTATGTCTACATTTTACTTTAGCAGCTACCGGTGCATACACATTTCATTTTAATATAATTCTATTTAAAAACTTTATTATCTATTTCACATTGTATTTATTTTGTACAGGACCATATGCATTTCATTCTAATGTAATATACATGTGTTTGTATCTACATGTGTTTTTATTTAAAGATGTTAATATCAAATTCATGTTATATTTTTTTTTTTGTATGGGACCATATTACATACTACAACAACATTTTACTTTAGTAGCGATCCGTGCATACATATTTCATTTTAATATAACATTCAAGTGTTTATATGTATATGTGTTTCTATTTTAGAATTTTATCATCAATTTCACCATGTATTTATTTTATACAGGACCATATTACACAATATGCCTAAATTTTACATTAACAACAACTCATGCATATGCATTTTATTTTAATGTAATATACATGTGTTTGTATCAACATGTGTTTCTATTTAAATATGTTAACATCAATTTCATGTTATATTTATTTTCTACGGGACCATATTACATTTTACTTTAGCAACGACATGTCGATACGCATTTCATTTTAATATAATATACATGTGTTTCTATTTAAAAATGTTAACACAATTTCATGTTGTATTATTTATATAGGACACTATTATATAATATGCCTACATTTTACTTTAACAAGGACTCATGAATATACATTATATTTTAATATAATATACATGTGCTTATATGTGTTTTTATTTAAAAATTTTAACATAAATTTCATCTGTTATATATTCTGTACGGGACCATATAACACAATATGCCTACATTTTACTTTAATAATGACACGTGGATACACATTTTATTCTAATGTAATATACATGTGTTTATATCTACATGTATTCCTATTTAAAAATTTTAACATCAATTTCACATTGTATATATGTTGTACATGACCATATAACACCATATGCTTTTATTTTACTTTAATAACGATTTGTGCATATACATTTTATTCTAATATATCATATACAGTACACATCTTATTTTAATATAACATGCAATATTTCTTTTTAAAAATTTTAACATCAATTCTATATTATATTTCATTTATACAATACCATATTACATAATATATCTACATTTTATTTTAACAACGACCGATTATTATTACAAATTGTTATAGTTAAATAAATTAATAATATATTTAAACAATAAAATTAATCCTTATACAATTAAACCAATAACAATAATAATTATTCAAATCACTAATTTATATATATAATAATAAAATCTGTTTAAATATTAAAAAATATAAAACGAAAAAAAACACAACCCGTGCATCACAAACAATGTTTTCTTATTAAACTTCTAATCAACGTGATAGTGTCATTTCTTAATCCAAACAAAATAACAATTTATATCATCACAGATGATTCCAAATAACTTAAAAATACATAACATATAACAAATAATATATAACAATAATTGATTATACGTAAATATATTATTATATCATTGTTAAATAAATCTTATTGTTGAATATATTTAAATTGACAATTAAAACTTTACAAACTTTTAATTTAAATTATTAATTTATTGATAACAATATTAAAATCTGTTTTCTAAATAAAAAAAATTTAAAAATCAAAAGGACGACCCGTGAGGGTACTCACGCTAGTTCTGAGATAAAACTTAATCGACTAACATATAGAATGTTAAATTTTATGTAGGACCACAAACAGTACAACAAAACAAATTACATGTATTTACAAAAATACCATCGTTACTTCTTTTCGTTTCATTTTTAGGTTTGATGTAAAATTGTGACGTGATTTGCTTACTTTGCATAAGTGGTGGTTAATAAATAGCAGAGATTAAAACAAAATACAAATTTGACTATGAACTAAAACTTAAAAAATATATATTAAATACATATAACTAATTGGTTTGTTAGTCATTAGTATTAAATCTCCTCATGATTATTTTTAAATTCCTCTTAAATATTCTAACAATTGATTGGTGTTTGTGTTTGTAACGTCCCATTTAATCAATAAACATATTAGTCAATAAACATAATTAAAAGAAGCGTTACACACAACACACAAATATTATAGCAGCGCAGTCATGAAGTTTAAAACATAACTCCTTACAAATAACTAAGGCACACCACGATGTCAAAACTAAACTAGTTACAATATTCAACAGTAATAAAAAAGGAACTTAAAAGACAACTAGTACATGAGCCATAGCTTAGAAAGAAAACCCAAAAAGATTTAGATCCAATCCAAACAGACTATGCAACGGAACCTCCATCACCCTGATGATTACAGGGAGTTCTCACTTCTGCTCACATCAACAAGTTGATGATCATTGCAAAAGGAAAGACCACACTACAAAACATACAACAACAAACAGTAGGGTAAGTTAGAGCCCAAAATGGTTTCATCATGCAATCAGATACACTTCCACAGTCAAATATACATACAACACCCAAGCATGTTATGACTTTCAATTCAATACACTAATCCTCGACTCGACTCATCTGAATATATATAATCTAGTCAGATTCAACGGATGTTTGCACTTGTGGTGGATATTTCTGCTCACCCCCAAGCTGCTCACCCCCAAGCTATGTGTTACAAGTGTTACAATGAATCAATCCCCCACACACAAGGTTAGCCCTTAATGAGTTTCAAGCCTCTTGCTACTCTCATCACAAGAGTCAGCCCGCTCTAAGTGAGACTAACTGACTCCTTAGAGTGTCAGGATGCAATCCTTACTTTGAATCCTTACCAAATTATATAGATAGAGCACCACCATAAATACCCATTAACAGGGGTCATGGAATTATGTCCCGACCACTGAAGCACGACCCTGAAATCTCACCTAGAGATTTCAAGGAATTACGCACTGACACGGACCAATCATATCTCAAACAATCAAGGAAGATTTATCATGCATATACATATATTATGTCAACCTTTATTACCAATCCCTTTCATGTTTCAGATCAAATACATACCAACTCATCATACTCCATCCATGAATACCGAAATCTCAACTCATCTCATTGCCATGCCACTTTCATAACCAACCATTCCATAATTTTTACATGCTAAGATTTATTCAAGTTCATCATTAACAACTTATACACCCTCCTACTCATGCATATTTATTCCCCTCATGCCATTATATAATAATTCACTCAAATGTAAGCCAAACATCTAAGGATAGGGAAAACACCAAACCAAGACGCACTCTCGCCCAGCTCTTTGCTCAGGCTGAAGGGTCTCGCTCAAGCAAGAGGGTCTCTCGCTCAGGCGAGCTCCCTTCGCCTAGGCAAGAGCTCGACACACAAAATAGTAGCCTCCGCGCATTCTCACTTAGGCGAGTCTCTCCTCGCTGAGCGAGACACTCGCTCACTCAAAATTGAGCTAGTCACCTGAGTGACCCCTCGCGTGAAAAAGGTCTGGGCGAGTCTTTGCCTATCTCGCCTAGGCGAGACAGGCTCGCTTGGGCGAGATTATCAGATCTCACTACTGTTTCCCTACAACAGCCATACATACCAATCCAAACCAACATGCTAAAACGTTCCAAGCATTCATAACATCACACCAACCATAGAATCTTAAAACAACAGCTGAACAACTGAAAAAACGAAATACACGAGTAAGTCATAACTTCCCTTACCTGAAAAGAGGTTAGTAGAGGACTTCGACACCATAATAGTGAGCACAACCGCTCCAAGGACGGTTTAGAGAGTTGGAAAACAACAAAACAGATCTCAAAATGAGCTCCCTATAGAACCCTAGTTGGAAAACACGAAAATATGCTACGGAAGGGATGGTACGAGATGTAGGATGACTTACGTGGAGTAGGAAAGAGCTTGAGCGAACTTGGCAGCGATGAGGAAACAAACCCTAGCAGAGAGTGCGGCTGCTCAAAGAGGAATGGAGGAATTGTTTCTGCAAAGTGAAAGGGGATGGAAGCATTAGGGCAGACTTATGGTCTGTTTTCCCTTTAGGCCAGCCCTTAAGCCCAATAGTCTGGGGCAACCTTTAAGAAATAAAAGGGCAGAATAAAAGTGGACTTTAGAGTGTTTAATTTAGAATTTGTTTGTGTGTATTTTGAATCTTAAATATCTATAGAAAAGATATTTTATTTTAATTTATAAAGTTATTTTATTATTATTTTTAGGGTTAAATATATTTTTGATCCCTTAACTTTCAGTGAATTTTTGAATTAGTCCATTTCGAAACTTTGGACCAATTTAGTCCTTCATCTTTCGAAATACGTGGATTTAGTAATTTTAATCAAATTTTGTTAGATTTATTTGATGTTTCAAACGCATTTCAGGATTGTATTTGAGTTGTTTGTACTCTTTGACACATTTTTACTTTAATGTTAAGTCAAATACTATTATGAAAAGTGCTTGAAATGTCAAATAAACTTAACAAAATTTGATTAAAAGGACTAAATTCACGTATTTCGAAAAATAAAGTACTAAATTGGTCCAAAATTTTAAAATGGACTAATTCCAAAATTCACTGAAAAAACGAAAAACATATTTAACCCTTATTTTTATTTAATACCTATTCCATATAACAATTAAATCACCAAACTCTTAACCTTGGATTATTTTAACAAATAATTCCTTCTCCCCACGAGTAATTAACAAGCACTCTTTATCTCTAGTGGAAAGTTTGTTGTTCACGAGTACATGTAAAATGACCTCACACACACCTCCATTGATGCATTTACATTGTTCACAACAAGGTGGCTTTGACATGTGAAGTGAGTCACTTCAAGTCCCAAAAGAACACATGATTATCATGCTTCACATTGCACTTAGACATCTTCCATTGATGTATTATCTTTCTCAGTGTGTTCCACTGTTCAACTGTTCACAAATTAGGTTAAAAGATGGTGCAAGTGTTCGTTCCATTAACCTCATAAAGCAACGAACGTAGCAGTTATTTTGCATGAATAGTTTATGTACCTTCAAGACAAGTTAAGGTTGTACACGTTAGCTTTATGAAAAATGATAAAAATTTGAGGTTTTCGTGTCAAAGTTCACACCTTTCCTTGTGCGCAGACATGTTTGATCGTGATGCGCAAGAAAAATGGAATACACAGTTTCTGTTCATGATAGTCATCAAACTCGTAAATACGCATATACAATTGAAGTTTTAAAAAGACTTAATGTATTGTTTTTTGAAAATATAGTTTTTCTTATGATGGAAACATTCAAAAGTTAAAAAAAAAACAAAATTTAATTGAAAACTAAAGTAATTTCCCAAAATGATAAAAAATAATAATTAAGACAACTCAATTTGCGTATAAAGTTAAAACAACGTTACAAACTATGAAAGAAGGTTTGTTCGAATATGTAAATTGAATAATGATCATAAACAATATAAATATGTAAGGAGTTTGAAAATAAACTGTTGTAAATACCGAAAAAAATTAAATTAACAGAAACATAAATTTAAACTGAATATTGTATCTTCTTTTTAAGAAAACAATTTATCGTAACTTCTAGATGAAAGAAAAAATCTATTACGCTAGATTTCAAATAACGACATTGACTTCTGTCGTTTTTGAACATTAAATTTTCGAAATCACATCATACCGTATACGATTATTCTTACCTATATATCAAATAAGTCAATCCAACCGAATTTAACCAAATTGTCTTTAATTTATCAATAAATAATTTGACTGAACTCGTAAATTAACCTACCAAATAAACAATATGTTATCATAATTACAACAAATATTATCTTACAACGTTATTTCAAGAGGGTTTCATTTTTAAAAACTATCAACAAGATTTAATTAACATATAAAGTAATAAAATATTTGCTAAACATATTGTCATATCAAATACTTTTTAACTGAAAAAAAGTGACGAATATACTTGTTAAATTGACATTTTTTTTTTCCAACTAAATAGATTGTTCTAACTGTAAAAACAAAACAAAACAATCTGAAAAAAAGAAGCAACAATTCCTTGGATTAATTCGTTCCATGATGCAATATAAAACAAAACGTCATATTCATACTAGTAATTCTCAAAAACAAAAATCAATTTCATAAAATGATTTATAAAAGTAAACTTACACCCACATATATTATAACGTAAAAATTATATTTATAGATTTCATGATATTATGTTACTTAGTTAATACTTTTTATGTCTATGTTTAAGATTAGAGAGTTAAGCAATATAAACTCTAAATCTTAAACCATAACTCTTAAATAATCTACATATTAGAGTAGTCTACGTGACAAATTGATCAAAATATAACTTGGATAATCTAATCTCAACTAAGATCTAGAATCACTAAGAGTAGGTATTATGTATTTCTTGTCTATAAATAGATATTGAAAAATAACGCACATCAATAATATTAACTATTACAGAATTATATATTTGAGATATCAAAAATTGAAAGGAAAATAAATTAAGTACTTCATGAATGAATCTAGACACTTGCCATTTTAATTATATGACAATTAAATGCCAAAAATTGTACATGTGTGATCTACATTTAGTCTATGAAATGTATGAAAGAATATGAAAGTCAAAAAATTAAAAAATCGTCATTCTTCTTGTTATTCTCTACGCCATCATCATCATTCGTGGGAAAAAACACTTCGTTCACAAACACTTCCACGTCGTTTTTGCTGAACCCCACTTTGTTCTCAACCTCATTTGCGGGAATATAAGGTGGTCTTGCAATTTGCAACACTTCGTCCCACTTAACCCCTTTGAAGAAATCATGGCCTTTGATCTCCTCCACCGAGATCCGACGCTCAGGATCTTTTTCCAACAATTTTGCAATTAAATCCCGTAACGCCGTCTTCTCTCCCGTTAACTCTGGCTCTTTTGTTAAGATCCGGTAAAACGTTTCCTTTCTGTTTGAGCCTTTAAACGGCGTCGTTCCGTACAGCATCTCGTACAGCAAGATGCCGTATGACCACCAATCCACGCTAAAACCGTGACCTTTCCCCGATAAGATTTCCGGTGCCACGTACTCCTCTGTTCCAACAAACGAGTTTGATTTCTCAACCGAGTCGGACTCCGTTCGACGCACTGAGTCCACGGTACTTAGTGGGGGCTCCGAGTCCGAGTCCCACGGCGAGATGCCGGAGTTACAGAAACTGTATATACGAGGCAATCGTTGTTGTTTCCTTGAACGTTTCTCCGAGTTAGGACTCGGGGTCGAGTTTTGACTCAGTGAGTGAGGTGACTTAGGGTTTAGCTTTTTGGAGAGATCAAAATCGACGAGCATTATGTGGCCGTTTTCTTGAATCATCACATTTTCTGGCTTCAAATCTCTGTACACTATCCCCAATTCGTGTAAATATTCCAATGCAAGCACCAATTCCACTGCGTAAAACCTACGCATTGATAAAAAAAATCAGATAATTTTTTTTTTTTTTATATATTTCGTTTTTTATGAAAATAAAAGAAAAACTCCGTTCATTTTCTCTCTTTGTTCTTAATTATAAGACTATTTTTTAATTATATAAAAATTCATTTTTTAAAACATTAATTATAAATATTATAAATACCAAAGAAGAGTAAATACTTTTTTTTCTTTTCTTTACTTTCTATTTTAGAGTAATATAAACTGTTACCATAAAAAGAATAAAATTTCGTAGTGTTTTTATTGTTCTGACCTAACTTTCTCAGAAAAATTAGGAAAAGGAAAGAAAGTTAAGTGAACAGTGCGACCGAATAGGACAAGCAACCAGATTCAGTCTTGTTTGGTTGGCAACAAAAATAAATGAAAATAACTTTTTAACTATTTTTCAAAGACTCCTTGTTTAACAACATAAAAATAAAATCAAACGTCTTAATCATACTTGCAAACTTTCTTGAGATCAAACTATCAGAAATAGAAGAAAAAAATTTGGCAAGGAAACAGAAATAAAATTTCACTTGGTTTCCACCACTTTCCCTTATTATATATAGTTTAATATTTCGTTGAAACAATATCTTCTAGCTTATATCAATTTTAATTTTTAACGTTACTGAAATAGTTTAAGTATGATGAGATTAAAATTATTAAAACAAAATTTTTAAACATTATTGTATAAAAATATGTACCGAAATTCATGAATTACGAATCAAAGGAATAGATAATCCAGTATTTGAGAAATTGTTGAAATAGTTTCATAATGTTTTACGCGAATTTGGAGACAAAACAATAATTTAAAGAAAAACCAATGTTTTATTTTAAAAGAACCGACATAATCAATCTAACTTTTGTGTACAACAATTAATGAATAAAAAAATGACGTTCATGTTCATATTGATATTCACACTATGATCCTCTGAATGTTTTACAGGAAAATAGATTCTGACTCCAAATTTCTCTATTATTTTACATATTTTTCTTATTCATAAGAATTAAAATATTAATAAAAGCGTTTACCGTTTTTGTAAAACTCATCTTATAATATATCTTACATTAATTATATGTTGTTTACAAAATTTAATATATTTATCATTCATACTCTTTTTTTTTTCAGCTAATTTACATTAAATTACGTATATTAATTAAAAAAACAAATTGAAATTTATAAATATTGTATTAAGATAAAAATATATTTATTATATTATTAACTTCTCTAAACTAACCTAGAGTAGTACTAATAACAAGTAAAAGTATTAATCACTTTGTTTATTAATAGAAGAAGTGAAAAAAAAAAAAAAGAAACAAAAATGAACTTCGGAGATTTCACTCTCCGATGCTGAAATTCTGGTCAACCTAACTGGAAAGTGAAGTTCAGAACTCGGAGATTCTCATTTTCGCAAGGTCTCCTTTCTCTATAACCAAACACAAGAAAATGAAACGAGGAAAAGGATATTATTCTAACGTACCTGATGGTGTCATCGGAGAACATTTTCTCAGTCTGTTTCTTCCTGAGAGAGTGAAGCGTACCACCATGGCAGTAATCAATGGCGAACGCAACTACTTTCTCCGTTTCCAAAACACCTCTCAGCCTCGGTAAGAGCGGGTGATCGAAACGACGAAGCACTTCCTCTTCAAACGACACTCTCCCGTACTCCTCCTCGTTCTTTCTCGTTCTCTTCTGCGCAATCAGCGCCTTCGACATCACTTTCAGCGCCACGCACTCGCTCGACCGGCCGCCACCGGCGCGAGCCAAGAACACCACGCCCTTGGCGCCGCGCCCCACGGCGGAGACCACTGTCATGTCCTCGAAATTAAGCGACCGATCGGACGTGCTTTCGCCGTCGCCCATGGTAAGGGTTAACCGGAAATGACCAGGTGAAGTTTTCTTCTTTTTTCGGTTGAGATTTAGGTTTGGGTTTACCGTGTTGGAGAGGTTTTATAGGGCGCGCGTGATCGGTGGGTGCATACTTTTACTTCCTTTATTTTTGCTTGCGGTCCAAGATTTTTTGGGATTGAATGGTTCTTTTCTGATCGTTGAACTGCTTGATCCCTGACACGTGTACAAAACGACGTCACTGTTGACGTGTTATTATGAAGAGAGAGCGAAACTGCGGAACGTGACTAAAACGCGTTTGGATTCTAGATTTCTGTTTGGTATTTCTTTTTTTAAATCACATGTCCATAGATCTTATAAACACTCACACTATTAAGTAAAACTTGGTTGAGTAGTGTCTTAACTATATGATATTAAGTTAAACACATTAATAATTTATAAAATAGAAAAATTATTTTAATGCAATAATAATTTATTTCTAAAAAAAAAATTATTAAGTCCTTAAATATTTAAAAGAAAAATACAAATTAATATATGCAATCTACAACTTTAGTATCATGTGACTCAAATAGTATTATCTTCCGTATCCTTTCAAATAAACAATAAAAGTTATATATTTTTTTTATTAAATTTAAAAATATTTTAACTACTCTTCTTTTGTTTAGTGATATTTTCTCTTGAATAACTCGGTTTTACTTAATGTCTGGTCAAACCATTTACTTATTTTAAGAACTAAATTGTTAAATTCTCTTATTTACATATATATATATACACGATTCATAACATGAATTAAACATATTAATTAAGATGAGACATAAATAGAAAAATAATCTTGTAAATAACGTAGAGAAGTTTTAAAACAATTGATATTATATTATAGAAGTTAATAACAAAGCAGTATATTTTATCAATTTCTTACAAATTTAATGATATATTTTACTGTAGAATAATGTGTAATTATTTTCTCTATATTATAAAAAATAGACAGATAATTTTGTAATAAATAACAAAGAAAATACCGACATTATTATATGCTGGTTAAAATAATTTGAAATTTTAAGAGCTTTTAAATTTTAATTATTTGAAAAGTTAAAATACATGTATGAATTTTTTGAAAAAAAAAATTCTTTAAATTCTTTATGTATTTTATCTTATGATGCACGAATATAATACGAGTATCGGATATAATACGTATCCGATGTGTTTATTTTGAAAATAATAGGGTACTATACGTTATAGATACGTGATTTATGAATATTGAAAAGTCTATAATAATCCATAAAAATATAACAAATATATGATTGTTATTGTATGAATCCAAAATAAAAGTATATGTACTAAAGTTGTCAACATAAAAAATATAACTTAGTCATCATAAAAGTACCACTGCACAAAAAACTCTCAAATAATGACCAATTTTAAGAACTAGAAATATGTTAGAAAACATTTCCTAATTAGAAACCAATTTAGAGATCAATTATTTTGGTAGCCAAAACCTTGGTAACTAATGTCACTGACCAATTTAGAAACCAATTCATAATAAAAAATATTTTAATTATCAATTTAGAGACCAATTACAATTTTTTGAAACTATTTTAGTTGTCAATAATTTTTAGTTTATAAACTGATTACTATATAGTGGTTAATTATTTTTTGTCATTAAAATTGGTCATTATTTAAATATTTTCTTATAATGTACTACAACCTAATAAACTAGATACTTCATTAATAAATATCGACAAAATATTCTGAAATATCAAACACAAATACGTATCAAACTCAAATACTTGACGTGAATCGATGTATAAATGTATCATTTCATCACAAGCGGTAACAAATAGATCCATTTTACTGCTGGGTACCGATTTTTATTTTATTTTTTTACTTTTTTCTTCTAGAAGTACTTAAAAAAAAGTTTATTCCAAACATACTCATCTTATTTCACCTTAATGAAAGGAAAAGAAGGTAGTTTTGCAAGCATTTTCTTCCTTTTACCAAGGAAATGGTCTTTAACTTTGTTGTTAAGTTAGACCACACCACACTTTTCTTCTTTTTACTTTTATTTTAAAATATTACTCTATAACATATTCAACCTGTTCACACTAACCCATTAAATGCGTCACAACTACTTTTTTTTCTTTTTTTAGTCGACAACTTAAATTATATATATAAACATTGTCATGTTATAAGAAAATGAATTTAGTCAAATTGGGAGCATGGAAAGTGCACCTGAAACAGAGCCTCTTGTTTATAACTACAATAAAAAAAAATGCAGCACTCCATATCAGAACTCAGACTCTCAGATAAAATAATTAGTGCAGGGATGTTATCGGCAGTGTAATATAATATTCATCTTTATATTCGTATTTTTAAAGAAAATATCTATAATACTTCACTCTTTGCTTTAATTAAATATAGCCACAATTTTATGCTAAAATCGCCGCAAACAATTTTAAACCCTAAATCTTAAATTCTAAACGTTAAATGACTCACAAACATAAAAGTAGACAACGTGTAGAATATCATTACCTTTGGACAAATATAAGGCTCTAAAAGTTCTTATTGCTTACTGATCCAATAATTATCACAAATTTTCTTTGGAACATAATTGAGGAAGGACCAGATATAAAGTACATCCTAAATCACTGCTTGCCTTGTAAATAACACATTCCAAGTACCCTGGACTCGAATCACTTTATTATCTGCAAATCTTAATGTGCTTTTATTTTTTTCATCAAAATTAACAAGCCAATCCCGATGACCTGTCATGTGATTTGAAGAACTTGAATCTATATACCAAATTTCATTATTTTGTGATTTTTGGTTGGTGATCATCGTCAACATCAGAGGTTCTTTAGAATTTTCTTCATTCTCTTCTTCGATCGTGTGCTTGATAATCAATGTGTGACTTCCTAAATCCAAATCCAACATATGCTAAAACAAAATCCAATTTGTTCATGATTCTGTCGCCTCTTTGTCCATGTCTTGCTGAATCTACATCATTTTCCTCTTCCTTTCCATTTGCTACCAATGCCACCTCATTAAAACCCCCTCCTACATTTGTATTCACGTTAAAGAAATTTGAATGTTTCATTTTTAACTTTTTACACCTAGTAAAATATAACAACCTTCAATTTATATCCATTTGATAAATGTTATTTTTATAATACTAATTACATGTAGGACTTATAAAATAATATTTTTTATTGTAAAACATTCTAAACATTAATTACAAGCCATAATTCTCACTACTACACATTTAATTTTGATGCTAGAGGTGCTTCCGTTCATCTTGAAAGCATGACTGCCATTTTTTTTTGTTGTAGGGTTATTTTGACAGTTGCCATGCAATAATTTTTATCCATACGTGCTATGAATTTGAGTCCCTCACCATCCATCACTCACACCTATAAATAGGTGTCTTTGGTGCTCTTCTAAATGCACAACACCTCTCATTCTTTCCTCATTTTCCTCAAGCTCTCTTCTCCCTTCTATTATTTTATTCTATTATCCTGGGTTTGATTACTCAGGAAGTTACTGTTGTATCTTTGGGGGCTTGCGCAACACACCACGGATAAGTTCTTAAGGACAGTGATTATACACGTCTCAGGAAGTGCTGTTTTGTTCGTGAATTGTCAACTTTTACAACATTTTTTGGGTAAATTACCAATTGGGTGTCATTTTACTTGAAAACTATCGAAATTGATAACTTTTTAAAATTTTACGTATGTGGATAAGTCGTGCCAACATAGCATGACTATATTGTGAAGAAGTCGTGTTCTTCCAATATGACCTCTAAATTTTCCAAGTGATGTCGTGTTTTCCCAACATGACTTTTGTGTGATTGTGAAAGTCGTATAGGTCCAATACGACTTTGATTACTATAATGAACATTGAAATCGTTTGTAGAAAGATGACTTTCGTTAGATGATATATTTCTACTTTTCATTTTTCATTGGAGTTATAAAGTGATAGCACGACTTTAATTCACATTCCTTATGCTCTTAAATTGAAATTGAAACTAAAACGAGGGAAGAGGAACAAGAGTGAAGAGTCGCACTGAAATTATTTTCAAGGGATTATAATGTATGGAATTGCAAACGTGTTAGATCAGATTCAGATCCTATTCTTTTCTCTAACACCTACTCAACTCAAATTCAGATTCATTATCTCATTTATTTGATTTTGTTCTTTCTTTTAATGGAGCAAGGAATCATGTCATTGCAAGAATGGGCTACATGTAACTTCTCCGTTCTCATTTGCTTGTAGCATTCAGGAACAATTCCACATATTCATTTGTTTCCTTTTTATTAAACTTCTTTGGGATCTTTTGTTCAGTGAGTTAAATTTACTAATATTGAAAATAATTATGTACATGGAAGAAAATATGAAAGTAAATTGATGAAGTTGGTTGACAATGAAACGATTTCAATGAAAAATAAAAGGCAAATGTTTCTAAGTGAAGTTGTGTCTTCCATACCTGGCTTCAATGTTCATTACAATAAACCTAAAGTTGTGTTGATCTTACAAGATTTCAATGAAAATTAAAAGTTATGCTAATCAAAATCATGTTTGACTCAAACAACTTTCACACTCACAAAAAGTTGTGTTGGGCAAACACAACTATACTTTGGAAGTTATAAGTTGTGTTAGGAAAGTACGACTTCTCGACAATGAAGTTGTGGCATGTTCACCCGACTTATTCACATACATATTGTTTTAAAAAAGTTTTCTATTTTGGTAAATTTCAAATAAAATTACATCACATTAGTAAATTTGTCCAAACTTTGTAACCTTTATCCCATTGTCTTTTAAATTGTCAATAATTATCTTGTGATTTATTTTATCGAACAAATGACATATGTCTCTCCTTTTTTTGATTCATTGAAGTTTTCACTAAGAAGACATTTTGCTATCTTCTTTGATAAATTGAGCAACCTTAGTTATTAACTTTCATTTTGACGTTATTTTAAATTTGATGTTCATTCATATATTTAAAACTTTATTGTTTGTATTCTTATAGATAAAAAAATAAATTTTTATAATAAATTATTTTATACACCAACTAATATAATTTTTTTATTTTATAGATTATCTTTTCTTTTATGTGTGGTATAATTTTTATCCCAAAGGAGTTGAGTTAGAAAATAATAGAATATGATAGTCGATCACATTCTCACATTATGAAAATTATAATCATCATCACACTACTTTTTTCATCACAATTACCAGTGTTGTCATAATCACTCTTATCATTGTTTTCACTATCAACACTTTGTTTGTTGTTATCGTCGTCAACATATACACATCACTTGTATTATCATTAGGAATGGCAAAATGGGTTAGGCCTGATGGACCAGCCCACCATAAAAAATGGGTTGGGATAGAGATTTAAGCTTGCCAACCCACCTAGTCTGCCAACCCGTCCAGCCCACTTGCAAATCAAATAGGGCCAGCCTACGACCCGCTTTTAATTAAAAAATTTGTCATCACTCACTCGTACACATCACAACACATGTCTTACTCCTCGTTTCATGTTTTATCAATCTCAGCATCACAAACAACTTTCTTCTTAGAACGCACAACTGTTTCTCGTCCATATGAAGCTCATAGAGACACCACTAGTCAGATGTAGCAGCAAGGGAGACCGACGGTGAACATGTGCGTTCTGTTTTCCCTAATTTGCGATTTGCCCTAATTTTTTCCCAAAAAACTTGTACCCCAGTTTGTGATTTTATCTGCTGGTGATTAACATCTACTAGTGACAATAGTACAAGTTGTGATTATCAAAAAGGGAAGGGTCCATAATTTTTTCCACAAGAAGTTCATCAACTTCTGTACGTTGAGATAAAGCAACCTCCAAATATAATCAAAGTCATGGAAAATGGAAAGATAAAATGAGTATTTGCATGTTTAGTGAGGGTACTTCATCCAAGTTTATAAATGTGATGGGTGCCCACATCCAAAGCTTTTCCATATTTGCTTATAAATTCCTTAAACCAAGTTGCATCAAAGAACCCTACAGGTGCAATGACTGGTGGCTTAGAATCAATATTTGCATATATTGTAAAGCAGCAAAATCAAAAGCATATTGGTCTACTGTAATGCTTGTTAAAACTGGCGAGCCACCTCATCGGCCCACCGGTTCGTCCCCATGCGGGCTGGGTTGTAAACTCTAAGCCGTTTTCACTTGGCGGGCCAGCCTGGCTCGACTCGTTTTTGACAGGCCAAAGTCGAGTCAACCTAAAACGGGTTGGGTTGACCTGTTTTGCCACCTATAATTATTATCATCTTCATCGACATAACAATAACAACCGTTAGCACTACTTTTTGTCATTATCATCATCATTATCATTTTGTGCAATACTATCACCATGTTTGCTCAATTGTAACAATTACTACAATATTGTCACCACAACTCTTATAATGTTATCACTTATATTGATGTTATCATTTATGGGAAAAACAATAACATAAACAATATATCAGAGGATGTAGCGGATATAATTTCCCCTAACTTACAAGAATCTATGAGGAACAACTATCAAAGAACAACAATAATAAATTACCACGATCACAAATAAAGACATCAAGATTTTTAACGTGGAAAACCCCTAAAATCAATGGCAAAAACCACGAGTCGTCCAGACTAAAGAAATAGCTCAACTATCATCAACAAGAGTACAAATGAGTCTCCATCAATTGCAAAAATTAGTGCCAACACCCAACTAAATAGCAAAGCAACAAAGCATTCAAATAGAAAAGAACAAAGAGAAGAAAAACTTATAAAATCATTACTACAGTGCAAAATTAATTTCTCTCAACTTCGACCTCGTATCGATGATCCGACTAGTCAGAATGAAGAACAATGTGTTTCAAACCTGCTGTACAATTTTCAGCACGATCCAACGGTGAATGAATCCATAGTGGCGATTTTACGGTGGCAGCTCAGTAAAAAATGTGAACATATTTTTCTATCTATCCCTCTCTCAATGTGCTAGGATTTTCAATAGATTCTGACTCTATTAGTCTGTCTCTCTTTTTTATTTTCTAACCCCCTCTCCATAGGTTTAGAGAGACCTGAACTTCTCACATTTTGAACATTTTTTTTTACACAAAAAGGGAGCCAATACGCAACAATCATTCCTATCATCATTCTCTCAACCACCACTACTATCATCACTACCTTTACAACTTACTATATATCACCTCTACCATCATTCTCACTCACCATTATAGTCATCCATCGTATTGTTGTTATCATTATTATTTTATCATTATCTTGTTATTATAATTGTTTTCACTATATTATAATTATTACCATTTTTTTTCTTATCGTTATTGGTATAATTTTATTAATGTTTTCAATTATGAATGTATTTTATTCATAATTTTATTCTATGTTAGCATCATCATATTTGACTATTAAAAAAGTTATAAATTAAAAAAGCCATAAAAACTAAGTTGGATAGTTTCTGTAAAAATGAAAAATAAGTGCGTAGAGGAGTATAATTACCACTTTCTACTTGTATTTTATGAGAAACATGTCAATTTTTATATTAATTACCATATTAGAAATATTCACCCTATATCCTAGGAGTATCTAGATTATATTAAAACCTGTTAATCTCAATTTAATTAAAGCTGACATATTTATAACAATACGTCGTTAAGGATAATAAAATAGCAACCATATTTCCCAAAGAGAGATAACAACCTAACGTATAGGAGAGCACCAAATGCAAGGACAACAACTTATCTTTTCAATTTGTAGAGTATATATCTTTTTTTAACTTGGACCATATCCATAGAACGTGCACACAATACACGAGGAAAGTTTACTCTAATTTGTTAGTAAAATATATATATTTGATTGTTCACTAAGAATTTCTAATAATAAAGTTTTGATTGATTATAATTTTGGTCTCTTGTAGTTCTTGATGTGCGATTTTGGTCTTCCCTTTTTGTTTTCCGATTTTAGTTTCCGGTGCTTTAAAAAATCTGTAATTTTAAGTCAATCTTTATTTAATTATGGATTATTCGTGTCCGTTATTTTACTTTTTAATTAATGAAATTATGTTTTTGGGATAAGCAAATCATTTTTAATGGTTTTTAAATGAACATGCTGAGTGTAGATAAAAGTATGTAAAATTAAACATAGGAACAAAATGATAGGTTTTATCAGATATAAAGACTATAAAACAATTCATGAAAAACTAAAATAAAAAAATAGAAATTAAATAAATCGAAATAATTTAGTCTCAAATTACAAGTATACAAAGAATGCTTTATGACATTTCTTTGAGGTGGCCTTTTATTTATTATTTATGCTTCACTAGTTGATTTTTCTTTGCATCATGTGGGGCATGTTAGTTGTTTTAATGTGCAATAAATAATGAACCATGGCACAAAGTGTAGGAAAACCGAAACAATGTCGCAAAACATGTTTTTTGTGAGTATCACGTTTTCAATATTCTTGTTGTAATGGCAGACTCTATTATTGAGTGATGTGTAACAACATGTTTGGTTGAGCATCTTGTGTATTTGACCATAGCTTAATTAAAATACTAAGCTAGCATTGGATCCACTAACATTAAATTAACCATTATATCGAATTCAAACACATTACATACATTTTTTTAGTACGCAGGTTTTATTGTTGAAGAGTAAAATCTGACAAATAATTGTTTTCTTTTTATATGAAGAAAATATAAAACAAAGACTAATAAGTGGACTAATTCCAAATTTTGTAATACTTTCCTGAGTGAAATTTGATGAAAAAAATTTATTTATTGAATTCTTAGAGCATGGTTGTTAAGGCACTAACTAACAACATCTTTAGTTATTTTTTTATAACACTCTTAACAAAGATAGAAAGAAAAGAGATATAAGAATGACCGATGTAAGCTTTATATATTATTATGATATAAATGAGTGTATTTATACAAGGTAAAGCAATGGAAAGCTCTAACAAAATAAAATAAAATAAAAGAAAGCTAACAAATTTTACAGAAAAGTAGTTAAGAGCTCCCTCAAGTTGGGAATGAATATTAATCATTCCAGCTTGGAACAATATTGGAGATAAAATTTTTATGAAAACATCGGCAAGTTGATAAGAGAAGATATTGGTAAAAGTTGATTAAACCATCATTAGCACGTTCTCTCGTAATGTGACAATCAATGTTGATATGCTTAATTTGTTCGTAAAGCACTTTATTAGATGCAATTTGTAGGGTGGATTGATTATCACAGTACAATAATGGAGGACATATAAAAGGCACACAAAATCTTGAAGTAAATATGTAAGTCATTAAAGCTTTCAGGTAGAAGTGAGAGCACCATGCTAGGCCTCTGAAGAACTCTTGGACACTATAGATTGTTTCTCAGAGCGCCATGAAATTAGAGATGATATAATTTATAAACTCGATGAGGATTGACAATAGACAAACCAAAAGGTGGTTGCATGTAGACCTCTTCATATTGATCATCGTGTAAAAATGCGTTGTTTACATCAAGCTATTTGAGATGTTAGTTATTGATGGCAACAAGAGCAAGGAGAAGGCGAACTATTGTAAGTTTGGCAACAGGTGAAAAAGTATCGAGATAATCAATGCCCTCCATTGTGTGTATCCCTTTGCTACCAAACGTGCCTTGTAGCATTCAATGGAACCATCAACATTGTGTTTTATCTTAGATATCCATCTACACCAATAGTAGTTTTATGTGGAGGTGGATGAGTAAGAACTCAAGTATCGTTGGTTGGAAAGCAGTGAGCTTAGCATGCATAACTTTAAACCAACAATCAAACTTAGCAGCTTCAAGGTATGTCTTTCGATTCAGTCACAAAGGAGGTATACAAGATATATTATGAAACGATGGTGATAAAAAATTATATGATAGGAAATGTTCAAGAGAATAATGAACAATATCAGTAGCATGACAAGTTGATGTAAATGCATTGTGAGAATCCTTTAAGTAAGTAAGAGGTTGATGAGTTATGGTTGAAGATGAAGGGTAGGAGGAGGGGAAATAGGTGTATCTAAAGGAGCATTATGTAGGATGGTCAAGTTGATCTTTAAGAGGGAAAGGATGTAGGATGTGGTAAGGATAAGGAAGAAGATTGTGAAGGAGAAGTGAAATGAATGGGAGGAAAATGGTCCTCATAAAATATAACATGTTGAGGGATAATAAGATCATGAGAATAAAGGTTATATAGTAAATAACCTTTGGTGTGGGGTTTAAATCCAACAAATATGAATGGATGAGTACAAGGATGAAGTTTCTTACGTTGAACAATTAATGTGTTGCATAACATAAATATTTGAAAATGAATCAATTAGTAATGCCACACACATGTTTACAAAGCTTTTCAAAAGGTAAGACATACATCTTATAAAAAAGAGGAGTATGAATGCAATTGATGAGATATGCAGTATGTGAAAGAGCAAAACACCATAAACTTTAAGGAATATTGGATTGGAAAAGTAATGCTACTGAAACATTTAAAATATGTTTATGCTTATGCTCAACAATTTCATTTTGTTAAGAAGTTTTACTACATGTGACATGGTGTATAATACCCTTTGAAGAAAACTAATCATGCATACGAATTTCAACTATATTGTCGTATGAATTATTTTAACATGTGTATTGAACTGTTTTTCCATTTGAGTGGTGAAATAATGAGAATGTGTTTCAGATTTATATTGCATGAGAAAAAGCTAAATGTAACGTGTATAATCATCCACAATTGTCAAGAAATATTGATGACCAAACATGTAAGTAACAGAAAACTGACCCCAAATATCCATATATAAAAGTTCAAATGGTGTATTATCCTGCGAATGACTTAATGAAAAAGATATTTTTGTTGTTTAGCATAATAACATGTATTGCAAGTAAAAGTTGTATCACCACTCAACCAAGAATAAGCGTGTTTCATGTGTTGTATACGTTTATGCGAAGGGTGTCCCGAACGAAAATGACACAAGTCAATGGGGGTTTTAGTTAGAGTTGTCAAAATGGGTAACTCAACCCAGTTCGACTCAACCACCACGGGTTGGTCACTTAGTGAGTCAACCAAACCCGACTCACTTATTAGCGAGCAGAAAATATTTGAACCCGGCCTAACTCATCATGGGTGGGTTGGTTAAACAGGTTGGCTCACTTAATTAAAAAAAATACATTTTTTTCTTCAATTTAAAAAAAATAAACTAAATTATAATTTTGATTAAAATATAAATAAACTTCAATAGAATCCAAATGCAATCCAGAAGGATGATAAACTCAAACTACAAACCAAAATCACAAAAATACTAATGTGTTGGCTATAAAAAACAACCTAACCTGACCCAAATGCAAAACCCAACATAATAATAAACATTTATGTGACCCTTTATTTGCGGGTTGGTGAGCCAACTCGGCTCACCACGGGTTCAACTCGAGTGAGCCGGGTGGACTGGGTCAAAAATTAACCTTTAGTAAAATTTGTAAAAAAATTTTAACCCAACCCGGCCCGAAATCGTGGTAAAGCTGGTTAACTTGCAGATTCCAACCCATTTTGATAACTTTAGTTTTAGTACATTGGAGGTGAACAATGGTAGTGTGAACATAACTCACTATTTTCGCAGGAAAAGTGATAATGTATAACCAATCATTTACATCAACTGTATCAATCTGCTATTTGTTGTTCATGTCCTGTATAATTCAAGAATTATGTGAGACAAGTAATTCATAATGAAGGGAAGACATAAGTTTAGATATTGAAATGAGATTCAACGTGAAACTAGGAATATCTAAAACATCTATGAGGTGTAAAGAATTACTAAAATGAACATTTCTGGAACGTGTAGCACATACATGTTGCCTCATGGGAAGTTTAACAAGGATCAGTTTAATGGCTATAAAGGAAGAAAATTGTGTTAAGGAAGATGAAACATGATTAGTAGCTCCCAAATCTAATTTGTAATAACAAATTGTTTCTTTGTGACCAGTGTGACCACAATAGGTGTAAGAAATAACAGTAGTAGCATTAATCAACGATTCAGATGGAGAGAGAACAAGTGCAACTAATTGGCGTTCTTGCTGAACGACATAAGATAAGCTTTTAAAGATTGAACGTAATGAATCCCTAAGAAAAACATGAGATCAAATAGTGTTATATTGTTTGTTTAACCTACGCAAGAATTGCATAGCTCTATCTTCAAGTTTTCTTTGAGCGATGAGAGATGAAACTTTGCAAGAGCATTTAGGTTCACAAGTACATATTGGATCGAGTCTAAAATTTTCTATCTTATCCCAAAAAACGTAGAGTTTGATGAAGAAATTGGTGGTGGAAAGATCGCCTTGCTACAGAGAAGATATTTCATATTGCAATTCTGACACGCATAACATATCTCCTTCTGCATAACGTGATTTTAGGTCAAGCTATATATCTTCTGCATTGTCCATCAAAAGGATGTTATGACAAATTGGACGGAAACAAAGTGCAGAATCCATGAAACCACCATATTATTACATTGTTCCCAAGCATGACGTAGAGGATAAAAAATCAAAGGTTGTGAGACGTTGTTTCGTTCCCAAGTATGAAACCACCATATTATTCTTCGCGTTGTAAACTTGCAACATAGATTGTGTCCATAAATGGTAATTAGCGGAATTAAGAAGAGGAGATACCAATATTTTTGCTGGATTTTCACTAAGATAGAGATACAAATAATTATGCACACTAGGTGTTTAATTATCACTCATTATGGTAGACGAAGAAGAAAAGATACGTGTAGAGTACAATACAGCCCTTCAGATGAAGCGCTCTAATACCATAACAAAGATTGTAATAGAAAGAAAAGATAAATAAGAATGATTAATGTAAGCTTATTGTATTATTATGATATGAATTGTTGACAAAAAGAAGAAAATTGACATCTTGCTTCAATAAACAATTTTGATGATGATAACTTATGAAGTGTGGAAGACCTAATGATGATTTATGGAGAAATGTTGGAGACCTAAAGAATGCTTGAATTCAAGAGATATATTAAAGACTTAAGATTTTAGCAGTCTTAGTTGTTGAAGTCTAGTCATTTGTGTATCTTATTTAAAATAGTCAAATTAGTAGGTCAAGAGTAAAAAAGAAAAAAACCCAAGCAACATAACATCGAGAGAGTTTTAATTTTTGCAAAACTCACTGGAATAATCAATTATCTCAGCAAAAAATATTTTCCGAGAAAAGCCATTGTGAGTTGTGACTTGACTCCCCAATTTCTTGACCTAAATTCAAAATAGACTTTTATAAATAAAGTGGTAGGTTTTCATTTGGAAATACAAAAGTTAGAGAAGTTTGAGTACTTGAGAACTTTCTGTGGAAAGGCTTTGAAAAACCTAGTGTGGGTAGAGCGATAACTTTCACCAAGTGGGTTCTTGTGTGATTGAGTGTTGTTATTGTTGATAGGAGAAGTTGTTCATCATTTGTATGATTCAAAGGAGGTGTTCATTCCTTATGGATTCAAGGAAGATGTTTTTTCATCTCTTGTGTGATTCAAGAAAGGTGTCTTCATCCTTTGTGGGACTCAAAAGAGATGTCATCCCTTGTGGATCTCAAGGGAGGTGTCTTTCATCCTTTATGACTTCAAGAGAAGTGCTTTCTATCCTAAACTACTCTCACACATATTTGTAATCTCAGTTTATTTTTAGTGTTTAGTTAATCCCTATTTAAAGAGATTAACAAGTTTATTTTTAGTGTTTAGTTAATCCCTATTTAAAGAGATTAACAATTAGACATTGAATCTTTTGATTTGAACCAATATATAATACTTTGTACAATGTTTTCTTCCTTACCTTCTTTATTTTATGATGATTATTAAAATAAAAGAAATTATTTTAATTAAATTTTGATATTAAAAACAAAATTAAAAGCACAATTTTTATTAATAAACCAATTCACCCTTCCTCTTTGGTTTTGTCCACACACAAACATCAACCTGCATGATTCTAGCATGAATGAGTGCATTTAAGGGGTTTCTCCCTGCACCTCTAATAAATTCTTCAGTACCCCAAAACATATATTAATTCCCAGATTACCCCATAATATATATTAAAAACAAATTTTCTCTCTCCTATTTAATGCAACAACTCCACCCATTTAATGCACTAGCACCTCCAATTTGACCTAATTGTATACGCTACAAGTGTGAGATCCGCAAGTCCATTTTTTATGCACATTTGGCCAAGCTTTTTCCTTCTCCTCATCAGTTTAGTTTATCTGTTCACAACACTTACTCATATTTACTTAGATGTAATTTTACTTTACACTGTTAGTTTACATGTAGATCCACATTAGTTTCGTTTCAATGTCTATTTAATTTCCAGTGTGAGTTTTTTTTTACGAAGTGTGAAGTAAAACGAATGTCGACATCCGGTATAGCGGTTTGTGTTGCGATTGTCTACATCTGTAAACCCATTTTCTATAATTTTTTTGTATTATGGATGTCGACATCCGATGTAGTGTTTTTGTGTTGCAGATGTCGACATCCGAAAACTATATATATTTTTTAAAAAAATTGTGTTGCAGATGTTGACATTCAATATGTGGGTGGTGTTAAGGGTGGAAAAACGGGCAAGCCCGGCCCACCTATGGCCCGCCAAAAATAGGTCGGGTCGAGCTGGCCCACCACCAATAAACGGGTTGGATATTGTAACCCGTCCCGACTTAGGACGGGCTGGCCTGTCTCTTTTTTTTTTTTTAATTTTTAATTTTTTTTAATTAATTATATATTTTTTTTTATAAATCTATTATATATATATATATATATAAATTTATTTATATAATATAAAAAATATTATTTTTTAATTATTTTTAATTTTAAACAAAAAAATTTAAAAAAAATTAAAAAAGCGAGTTGGCGAATTGACCCGCGGGTTGGCCCGTTTTGGCCTACTAAATTGGCAGGCTAGGCAGGCCGAGTTAGAACGGGTTGGCGGACTGAAAATTTCAACCTGGCCTACCCTTTTTTGTGGGTTGACGGACCGGCCCGACAGGCCTGACCCATTTGACATCCCTAGGTGGTGTTGCGGATATGGATATCCAATGACCTTTTTCTTTTTTAATTTTATGTTTTGCAGATGTCGACATCCAACATACTTGTTTATAATGCGAAAGTCGACATTTGGTAATGTTTTTGTTTTGGAATTTTTTGTTTGTTACATATGTCAACATTTGCGTATAGTGGTTTGCGTTGCGAAGGTCTGACATCAGATAATTCTTTTATGTCCAATACTTACAGATTTGGTCATTCGGTATCTTTCTAGTGTTGTTCTTTTTTATTTTCTCTATTACTCGTGTGCACAGTAAAACGTTTCAAAAAAAAAAACGTCGTTAGAAATGTTGGTGAATAGAGATTGGAGTGATTTTTCAAAACGTGAAAGCTTTGGAGGTTGGAGTGTTTTTTCAAAACGGGAAAGCTTTGGAGGTGCAGGGTTTCACTTAAAAATTATCTGAGGACAATAATTATTTTAATTACCTCACGTACTTTAGTTGGTACGAACATAAATGTAATCAATGCATAGATTTGATGGTTCAGACGAATCTATTGGAGGTGCAAGGAGAAACCCCGTGTATTTATACAAGGTAAAGCAACAAAAAACTCTAACAAAAAAGAAAAGAAGAAAAAGCTAATAAACTATGCTATTAGAGAAGAACTTTTTAGTAACATCATTTGACAGAAACATCATTTAGGTGAAATCTTTTAGAGTAGAATTTCAATGGATTTCACTTGATTGGAATGGAAAATTACCACCAGGTTATAAATACCATTAGCTAGAAACTCATCAGAGGTTCTTTCTTGATCTATCTTTGTTCCCGCTATGTAGAATATTCAATTTTACTAATAATTAAGAGAACATATTCGAGAATGAGGGTTGTTTTCTATGATGAATGGGAATATGATGAACGTGAATCTTAGCAAGAACCAAGTGAGGAATAACTTCCAAGTTCTCTAGATGAGCATCATTGCATGATGAAAAATGAATTTAAACACTCAATCAACCAAGTCCACTACGTTATTCGTCTATAGATACTGGTATAGTTGGATATCAATATCTGTGGTATATATTCAATGCAAGACAATATTCAATGCAAGACAAAGACTGAAACTGAAAATAGGAACATGTGGTCTTTACTCCCTCATATTCCTTATCTTCCTACTAACTCCCCTCCTTTCCCTTAGTGACACAATTTGTTACATCAATCATTCAGTTTTTCTGGATAACTCTCATGAAATCTCTTACATAAGTAAATCCCTCCTTGAGAGACCTAGAACTCCTTCCTGATGTATAGCCTAATGATAGATAAGATATTTGCCAGAGCCATCACCACCTTCTCATCCCATGAAAAGTAAGAAACTCTTCTCACAATCCTTTTGTAAGAAACTACTTGGAGTTCATGTCTGTCAGGTCCTCTCACCTAATTAGGATTTTCAGTTGGACCTCCAAATACTAACTCTATACTTCCCCCGTTTTTTAACCTGGTTTTTTACATTCCATAGACTGATTTCTGGAGTTCTAAAAGGCATTCAATCTTCCTTCTAATACCTTTTTAGTTTCACCTTCTTAAAAAATCTTCTCATAATCCCTTGAATCTTAACACAACAGAGTGGACCTTAAGCAGGTGGTGACCAAATTTCCTATGGCTTACATTTTCATTATTTTCTTCACTGACAATCTTCCTTCCTTCATGTTATGGTAAAAGTTACCTAATAGACTATGTTTAAAAGGTAACGCATATTAAGCAAAATAAAGGCATTGCAAGACTTTTGGGTTTGAGCACTCTTAACAAATGCCAAAATTTGTTCAGTAACGACGACTATTAACTCTAGGACATGTACATTCGTAGGAACCAAGACTTACATCAAGTCTCAATAAAAAGAAGGCTATAGCAACACACTAACCACACAAGCCACTTTCATACACCAGTGCATGTGTCAAAATCCTTCTTAGATAGTCACAGAAAACTAGATTATCCAGGGTTTCTGTAATACAAACCACGAAAATGTTTTGCTTGCATCAGGTGACGTGATATGGTATAAGTTACGTTGTATCATACTCCCACTTTAAGAAATTTCTATTCAAATTTCTTAATCAATGACAAGTCATTCAACATTTTCTCAATTGCTTCATCATCCTGAGCCCGTCCTCTTGTCTGCAGGTAAAAAACCGGAAGAAATTAACGTAAATGATTTAATGGCAGTTACGTTTACTATTCAATATATTATGCAAAAATATAACTTGCTTATTAGCAGCTACACAGAACCCAATAGGGCATGAATAATATTTCAAAGTAACAACGTAGCAGATTATAAGCTGGTGAGGTTCCAGTAAATGACGGGAACTACGTAACCAATATGTCATGCTTAGAGGGTGAATAAATGAAGAGAATTGTTTCAGAGGGAGTTTTAAGAAAGAAAAAAAAAAATACAAGATCTCTAGCTAATGTACCAAAATCCTTCAACTATCAGCATTTACTGCATTAACTTTTCTTTCAGTACGGGTGCTTTGGAAACTAAATTACTTTATACCCTTTCTCGTGTTTCAAACTTTGCATGTCAGAACTGAATTTTAACAATCAGAAGAACAGAAAATTTATAAAAAAGCAAAACTTATATTTGTTCTTGTTCAATATCACTGATATTTCAAACTTTGGTTGGAAAATTGAATTTTACCAATAACAACATAAACTTATATAAAAATATCATATTTGCCCTTATTAAATCCTCTACATCCTTCTTTGTCACATAACAAGGATGCGGAGAAAATGAAGGTAATTTAAACTTCACCTCGAATACGTACTATAATCCTTCAATTATCAGAATTTACTTTGTTTGTGTAACTTCAAGGTGTTCTGTAAACTAAATTACTTTACACCCTTACTGGTGTTTCAAAATTTACTTGTCTAAACTGAATTTTATCAGTTATAAAAGCAGAAAATTATAGAAAAACATATATCATATTTTGCTTTTATTTAATCCACTATCTCCTTCATTCTAACTAGCATCAAAGGGAGAATGGAAAGCACTTAAACTTTGCATAATCTCAAAAAGAAAATCCTAACACAGAAAAAGGGAGAAGCAAATTATTTTACCTTGATAGATGGAACCATAGCAATAGCTTCCTCCACAGTTTCCGGGCAAAGGTTGCCAAGGACACACAACTGCAACAGATTCATTTTGACAAAAAAATCATATATTGTATTGTCTGAAACTGGTAACTCTATTTTTTTTATATAAAATGTGAACACTTGCATCTCTAACTGAATTCATGAAGGAAATAGTTGTATTACCTCAAACTCAGCCAATTGATATCTTGCAAGTATTCTGTACGTTAGTTAAGATCAAATTCTTAAGGCAATAAATGTCAAGTTTCTTTGAATTTAATTCCAGAAAAGAGGAATTAACATAGACCAACTTTCTAAGATGTACTAAATGAGATACAATAGTCATTTAATCAATCATAAACATAGACAATGAAAAAGTCAATAATGATATGAAAGAAACTTAGAATATTTTTATATAGGAATCTACATGATTTGACCAAAATTAAACGAGTGATAAAGAGAAATGACTGATGGGTCATTTAATTTAGTTTTGGAGGATACTCTCGAACTTGTCTAACAGCATCTGGATTTTTATAGCGGCTGAATCGCTTCACATACTGCAATGACTTTTCAAATACCCTAAAACAGCAGAGAAAAAGAATCAGAGTCATTAGGTGATCAACTACTTTGCTCCTCTTCCATCTCATTATCAATATCAAATCTAGTTGAGGCAAAAAATTCAATTAGGACCACGATGTTTGCCAATATGTTTTATGACAATAATGTAATATTTAAAGGAAACCAAAGAGGAACATATTTTTTCAACTGTGTCATAAAAGATAAAATCTTGAAGGAATTAATTGCAACCCAATTGTCATGAAAACTAATTATTTTGAGGGCATCACAAAAAGACAATATTCCAGGACCTTTGTGTCAAATAACCATGAACTTGATAAAGTATTCAACTCACTGAGAAACTTGATTCATGGGATCATCAGATGTCTGTTGAAGCTGCTCGTACTTGTGCTCAAGAATCAAGGAAACTTCACAGTTCATTAAGCACTTTGCCTTCAAAAACTCTGAAGAAAAAAACCTATTCAATTAGTGTGAGATAAAAAAGCTGGAAACATGTATACCAACATTAAACATGTTCAAGCATTCAAGTATGATATGATACAATCAAACCATATACATAGCAGAACCATTGGATCTGGTGATGTAACAACAACAAGCCCTCACGTTTAGTCACTACCTCAGCATTGGCAAGAAAAAATATAACTCAAAATCAGGGGATAATCAAAGCCAAAAATTGCGCAAATTATAACAAAAGAGATTGATCATAGAGAAACTACCACCAATGGCTTGGTCTTTGTTAAAATCCTACATCAACTAGAAATAAGGTCAAAATTCACTTTCTAATATAGTATCAGAGTATATCCAACTTAGGTTTGTTGGGTATATTATGTCACATAAACCACCACAAATATCTAGTTCCATACATAAGATGTTCATACCACGACATGAGGTGAGTGCATTGAAGATCTCACATCAACTATAAATAACACCTATTTACACATAAACGAGACAATGTCACCTTAGAGCGGGTTTTTTGAGAATGGGTTAGGTTTAAACTCACTTCCTAATAGACTTCAGCATATAAGTTAAGTTTGTTCACGGTGGTGTTACTAAATGCCCTAGTAGCACAGACCATTCAGCCTTCTACCCTAACCCCGCAGAACCAGCCAGCAAGTGATGCAGTTTGGTAAGCCATTCTTGTTAACAGCATCAAATTTTAACATTGATCAATAAGCCGTTTATTTAAAATTAAATTATTCAGAACAGAAAATCCCATTTTAATGCTTAAATTTTATGCGTCGATCTTCAGTCCCTAATTTCACGCAACCCACAATTGGGTCAAAAAGGCATTTCCTTTTTCACTCTCGTCAATGTTGTTTCCTAAAATCAGGGACTAAACTAAAAATTTCATAAAGTTACACACCAAAACAACTGATGCTTATAATTTAGGGTTTAGGGTTAACCCAATTCATATACGTATCGTAACACAATGCTAGACCTCATCAAACATTCCATCAATTCAACCTGAAGATTTACAAAGAACAAAGTAAAACTTTACAAATTACAATAAAGGGTTGGTTTGAAAAGCTGTAACAGAGTGCAAAACACTACCCCAAGCCCTACGCGACAAGCACACTGATTCTATAGGGCAAGAGATTAATTTCAAGCAAAACGATTCAAATAAGAAAATAAATTTGTAAATAAAAAGAAATTAATTACCGTCTCCAATTTTGAGCTCTGCGGCGTTTTCTTCCTCTTCCCCAGACATGTTTCAGAGACTTTCTGATATGTGAGAAGAAAACAGATGCAGAAACAGTGAACAGAAGAACGAAGGAGGGGAAGCACGCTTGAAGAGGAATGCCAAGAAAAGAATGACGATGAGGGATTCAGCTATTCGGTTTGAATAACTTGGGAAGCTCTGTCATGTTTTATCATAAATTGTGATTTTAATATTTCTATTTTTTATGTTTTTATTTGTTATTTTTATACGTTATTTTAGATAAAACTTTGAAATAATATTGAGTTGCACGTTTAATTGTGTTCATTTAATTAAATGTTTAACTTAATTTATCTTTTAAAATATAATTATTTATTAAATTTTAAAAATTATTGTTATTTTTATATTTTTATATTTTCTTTTATAAAATTGTTTATATTTATTTTTTTTTCTATTTATCAATAGTTATTTTCTATTTTTTTATATATTTTACTTTATTTTTAATAAATATAATTTTATTTTATATATTAATTTAATAACATTACATTATCATTACCTACTAATATAATATCATGCATATTTAAAAAATATGTATACACAAGCGCGACAAGCAGAGATTTAATTGTGGTGTGACGTGCTCCCTTAAGAATTGAAAAAACCAGATTAAGGTTTCCTTTGTTTCTCCTTCCACTATTGCAAAAGCCAAAGGGAATATATTACGTGACCCATCTTGAGCTAGCGTTGTTAGCAATGTCCCTTGATATTTTCCTATGAGAAATGTGTCATCTACTTGGACAACTGACTTACAATAATTAAAGTATTGGATGCATGGTCCAAAAGACCAAAATACTTGTTCTGTAATATAGCAAGAAGGGTCAGGTTGACCACTTACAACTACTGGAGGTCTAGTGCATTGAATTATTGTGTCAGGGTTACTTTCTTGTACAGCTTGATACCATCTGAGAAATTCATTGTAAGAGTCTTCCCAATCTCCAAACTCTTTAGCAAGCACTACAAAAAAACATGTAAATACTGACGTTTATTTTTGTAATTTACGTCATTTTTAACTGTCGTTATTTACTTGAGTGATGATTTCCTAAAATGTCGTAATTCTTGCCGTCACAAAGTATAATATGGCGGTTATAGATGAACTACCGCAACAACCGTCATTTTATATAACGTATAAAGTGGCAGTTTAAAGAGGCAAAAAGCGTCAGTTAAAACTGGCGTAATATTTTTACTGGATGACAAATATAATGTGAAAAACGACACTTTAAACTGACACTATTATCATTATATTATGACATTTTTAAATGTCACCAGTTTAATTAATTATAATTAATTCTGAGATTAATTACATCATTATCAAATGTATCAAGTGACGTAATTTTAATATTTAATTATTTATTCTTTTTTAATATTTCTTATACTTTCATAATTCGATAAAATTATTTTTTCATGATAATTTAAAATATATAAAAAATTA
>Ga0214543_1003166_pt1 | contig 32138 bp, 12 predicted proteins | sample CNSS2metaG_FD_160094 | JGI IMG/M metagenome (GOLD analysis project Ga0214543, IMG submission 160094) | Root nodule microbial communities from cowpea collected in UCLA plant growth center, Los Angeles, California, USA - CNSS2 | ecosystem: Host-associated > Plants > Roots > Nodule | place: USA... | reverse complement strand
AATGTATTCTTTAAATTTTAGCACATTAAAAATTACATAATACTTGTCTTTTCCAGTTATACAAGAATTTGAAATGTTAATGCAAGAGTCCATAAAAGAAGTAATTAATATACACAAGTACAAGTTTTTTTTTTTAATTTTATGCGGGTTTGCGGGCCGGCCCGCGCGGGCCGTGGGCTTGCGGGCCGTACCCGCACGGCCTACGGACTCACTATCCTGGCCCGCCCCACATTTTTTCTGCGGACCTGCAGGCCGGACCCGCGAGCCAGACCCTAATTGTCATTCCTAATAATCATCGTCGCTTACCAATGAAAAAAAGAAGTGTCGTCATTTACTTTGAAAGATGTATGAATGAATGAATCATTATTATAAGTCACTTTCTGTAATCGTTAAAATTTCTTTTTCTAATGGTGAGTCATTAAGATCTTAATAGAAAAACGACTAAAATGTTAAATATTGTGTGTAATTGAAATTTTCCTTGATGTTCAACCTTGATTGATATGTTGTTTTCGAAAACGTTTTTAGTGCAATTAAAAGCAAAAAAAGGAAATCAAGATAATACATTAGGTAAAGTGGAGAATGTCCATAAGATTTTAAGTATTATTTATTCAAAAAATTGAAATAGTTAAATAAACTTGTTAATAATAATGTTTTGCATCAGAGCTAATTATATATATAACACATAAAGTTTGGTTATTGAATCATGATGGGCCTGGTTACAAAGAAAGTGATTGAATATCCAACAAAACATAATGCATTTTAGTGAGACATCAACCCGAAGTTGCAGCCATAAATGACATAAACATGTCAGAATACAAACAATTCATCTACCAAATAAAAAGTTTAAACCAAAAATTCCATAATCAACCAAATAATTGTCATCCTCTTAAACGCAATAACATTTTCTATTGTTATTGAATGTGATATATACAGTAGTGATATTCCTACATACACTTATTTTTCATTATACTGTGAAAATAATTTTGTAACTTTGTGACGAAGAATTTATGTTAATATATGTTGTATACAATATTTTTTAACAATAATAATTATTATTACAATGTCATGACTAGAATTAATCATAACTAATGAATTGTGAAATGTAGAAAACAAAGTAATTTTATATTTGCAAAATATATATATATATATATATATATATATATATATATATATATATATATATATATATATATATATATATATATATTTTATTGAAGAGATAAACTTAAAGTAATTATTTCCTTTAAAATTTAAGGATTAAATATATTTTTAGTACATAAACTATTATGTAAAATTATATTTCGTTCATATTCTAAAATTTGATATTGTTTGATCTCCAAACTTTAAAACTTAAAAAATGAACGAATGTAGTTCTTCCCTCCAAACAATGATAAGGATTTGTTTGTTTGACAAACATCATTGTCATATGTGCGTCCATATGTTATCTATAGATGATATCAAATTGAATATTTGCAACTATCCATATCTTTCATTCCAATTACATTCTAAACTACCTAAATTCTACATTTACCAAGTGTATAAATGAGTAAAAGCAATAGTTAAGTAGTATCAAACCCTCAATTCAAACATGGTTACAACCCCAAAGTCCAACCTTGTACCCATATTCTACATCACTTGCCAAAATAAAAGAGTTTCATCTCCATTCAACTCAAGAACCATATTTCTCCAAGACCCACAACTTAATCTCACATGCATCCACTTTCAACATGTCATTATAACCCACCAAATTCAATATATGTATATATATTTCTCATAAAATAGACAACCATAGATTCTTTGAAAAAAAAAACATCTCTTCTGTAGCAATTAACATTTTAAAAACTAAGTTTTTCTTATCAATACATGGAATTAAACTACCAATTAACAAAAAAATCCCCAAATTTGCTAAAAATGAAATTCACAATCTTGAAACAAGAACAAACCTATAATTCCATAATTCAAATAAAAAAACATACTAAGGCACAATCATTAGCTTCCTTTACCTTGAAAGATGCTAATCCAACAAAAGGCCACCAAAGAAGAGCACTACGACACGACTACAACTTATGAAGCTGAAAAACAGAACCAAGGGAGGCGAAAATGAGACCAAGACAAAAAACAACATGGGATCAAAGCTTTGGAATAGAAAAAACGGGAGTGGAACAAAGGTTAGGGATTGACTTACGTGGAGGAAAAACATTCAATAAGCTTGGAGGAGAACGTACCACAAGCCCTAGCAGAGCTCCTGTTTCAAAAAAGGGAAAAAGACAATGAGTTGTTGCTAAATGAGGAGACAAATTGAAAATGAGTGGCAGGGAGGGGGATTCTGGGGACAGCTAATGGACTGACTTGAACCCTAAACACTTGGTCTGGTCCATCTTATAAAATAGAAAAGAAAGAGGGTTCACATGAATATATTAAATAATAGTTTCATTTAAATAAATTAATAAGTAATATACATATTAACATGTAAAATAATAAAAATTATTAAAAAACTAAAATTTTAACTCAATAAAATAAAATAGAAGTATATATATATATAAAGAAAAATCACATGTACTATTAAGACAGATTCCATTCTTCAATCATATCATCAATTTTTTTATCACTTCCTTCATTGTTCATCATAGGAACCATCAAATATCTTCAATTGTCGAATGTTATTTCTAAAAGTAAGCTAATTATTAATTACTCACCTCTTCTAATCATGGATTAACCCATTTTGACTTTAAAACACCAATTATTCATGTTATATAACAAGGTTATTATCCTCTTTGTTTTTTCTATCCCCACATTTCAGTGCCATCCACACTTTTATTTGAACCATGGAATATGGTTGGATGCTCCACCCAATTCCGCCCTGTACAATATCAATAATGTTAGTGTAACACTATCAAATAAAAAAAAAAAACAACTTATGCATTTTACTATACTCTCTCCCTAGTCTTACTTCTGCCCTAAAATATTCAATCATCAAGGTATTTGAAAACCTTTAAAAAATATATTAAAAAAATAATTATCAATGAAATATGTATTATCAATGTAAAAAACTTAATATCATCTCTAACATAAAATTCTAAGATATATTATTTATGAGTTTTTTAATTTCTTATCTATTTTTTATCTTTATTTAATGTAAAACTTTCACCTTTAAATTCTTAATAAAATATCCATTACAAAAATATCACATACTTACTAAAAACTAGGTTGGTACTGAGTTTTTCATTATGTATAAATCATCCCAAGTACGCAATTATATATAATAGTATGTTATCTTAGAAAAGAACATCTTAGACGGTGTTGTTTTAAAGGAAGAGAGATGCGTTTTGTCTCATACCTATATGTCCTTCCGAGTTTCCAAAGGTTTTGTAACATTTTTCTATTCAATTAAATTCTTTTCATACCATTCATTTTACTTTTCCCCCACCCAAATTAAGTAAAGTTGTTTCCAAATAAAGTTTTATTTTATTTATTTTTCATTTTGAAAAATATCCATAAAAAAATATATTGTATTTTTTTTATATAGAAAAGCATTTAAAATCGATTCAGATTTATATAAATTTATGATTTTCTAATGTACTCCGAACACTTCAAACATATGTAGAATATCATGTTTTATTTTTTTATTTTTTATAAAGTTATTTAAATAGATATGAATACATTCTTAAATATATCAGAAACAAAGATAAAACATAAATTCAATGCTGTTAATATAAAAAACAAGAATATATAAGTTTTTAGTTTTAAGAAATTATACTTGTCCCTACTTTTTGACGTGAAATTATAGTTCGTTAATGTCCAAAATTTTGATGTATATTTTGATCTCAAACTTAAAAAATGGATGATATGGTCATTTTAACCCAATAATTTATACGTGTCAAGCAACATATTGATGTTTGAGCTATTTACCTATTTACACTATTTGACATGTTTCAGCTCATATGTCATCCTAAAATATTATTTGATATGTCACAAATTTTAACGTAATTGAATTAAAAAAAATACTATAATAGTTATATATATATATATATATATATATATATATATATATATAAATAATTGGTAATTTATTTGATGCATATTCAAAACAAATAAGAAAAAACAATTTAAAAGAATTATAGAAAACAATATGAAAAAAGGAAAAAGATTTGCATGAAAAAGTACGATCTTTCCATCACAAAATAATTTGAAAAAAATAGAAATTTCAAAGAGATTTTTTTTTTTACAAAAATTTAAGATATGTCTTTCAAATCTTCACATCTCAAGATTTCATTGAGAAGTGTTATTCAAGCTTCAAATAAATATTTTTGCTTACTTTTTAGTAAAGATATTAGAAATTCTAAAGTGTTTATTTCATGTTTAGAAAATTTCAAATTTTAACATAAATATAATAAAATTAATGATCATTAATTATATTTTAAATAATATCTTATTTTAATTAGTAAAGTTAATTATCTAAATTTCAATATAAATAATAAAATTAAAAATAATTAATTATACTTTAAATAATAAAATTAGGGCACTAATTTTAAATGCGGTGAAAAGTCTCTTAGATTCATTAATTGCAATAATCAATGAGAATTGACTTCGGCCACCATTGCTAGATTCTAGGCGCATAACATCTTAAGAATGATTCTACATCATGAAAACAAGGCCAAAGCTTAATTACTTTATTTTAGTTATTTCTCCCTCAGTAATAGTGTGCTCACAAACCCTTCTTCCAATTTCTTTTTCCTCGTTCTTTCTATTTTTTCCTTAAGCACGACAAAAAAAAAATCCAACTCAATAGAAACAAATCCGAAGTAAATTTTAAGACACCATCGTAGGTTTGGTCAAGAAAAAATGTTAGATAAATTAAATTTAACTCAAACAATTCATATTTAACTGATTCGTCGAATACAGATATAAAAATATTAAATTATAAGTTTAATTAGTCGGATGGTACCCACTTTCATTTAATTGTGCCAATTGAGTCTCAATTTTTGAAAAAATGTCTCAATCAGTTCAACAAAAAATTATTAACATTGTTAACGGTATTGATATTTAAAATGACTTACAAAATTAAGTATTGATATTTATATCAAAATTTAGTAATAAAAGTCATGAATTAAGTTAATGACTTTAATAATTTTTGTCTTAAAGAAACTTGATTAAACACTTTTTCAAAAATTAGAATTAAATTGACACATTTTTTTAAACGGGTACCAAACTGATATATCTTAACGAAGATGGGTACCAACTCCTGATGAAGCCTACTTTTACTTTTATGCAATTTTAATATTAATTTTATGATATAAATTCCAATAAAGAGTGATGAAGAAAATGTGTTTATTTATTTTAATATTATGAGGGACACCAAAATCTAAAAATGATTGAGATGCAACTTGTCTACCCTAAAATCGAAGTATCTGAATATTAATCCATTTGTAATGTAGGAGAATTATTTGTGCCATGTTCTGGAATTGGGTTATTGGAGCAAAAGTGCTTTTGGGTATGGCATGTTGGGTGTTCAGTTATTGTTAATTAATAATTGAGGGAACCTAATTCTGTTTCGAGACAATGAATAATATAAATTTTTGTTGTACGGTGGTCTTTTAAAGAGATAGATTATGATATTACATGGAATGAAACTCTTACTATGTGTTCCTCTATATATATAGATACATAATCTCAACATATTAGTAGAGACCAAATACCTACTCATTAAATTTTCTACTTCACTTTCTTTCACTTTCTTCCTCTTTTCGTGTTCTTTGTACCGGAGGTGCTGCAACGACCATAGGTAAAATGTGAACTCAGTTATTTTTGTTTCAACCTAAATTTCATATACAATTTATCTTATTTTTCTAATCTTATATTCATATCATTAAATGACATTTTTCTTTTAAAATATTCTGAACATTTCACTCGCATAAATGCTTTAGAATATAAGGATAAAAATGAATCTTTTCTAAATTACTCACACTTTCATATCTTAAAGTATACTTGCATGCTCGGTGATTTATAATTAAGTGATGAAAAGTTATTTTCTTCTGGACATGGATTTTTTTCTTTATCAAATAAGGAATGTGATCTTATTTTAAAAAAGTTGTTTCATATTTTCGTCAGAGTTAAATATATTTTTATCTCTTAATTTTTAGTGAAAATTGAAAATATTTTTTTCGAAATTTTAAACTAATTTAGTCTCCCAATTTTATAAACATGTATATTTAGTCCTTTTAACCACATTTTTTTAAGTTTACACTACAAGAAATTCTTATATTACATGAGATTTTTCTTGCCAATTTGTTAAAAAAATTTGCAAGAAAAGACTTTTTTCTGGCATTTTTTCTAAAAATTTTAATTGGCAGGTAATTCCTTCGTGAGTAATAATTTCCTACAAAATTATAAATTTTGCAAGTATTTCTTACAAAATTTGTTGCGAAAAGTGTTTTATACAAAATATTTTGCAAGAAAATTAGTAGTTATTTCTTGCAAAAAAATTTTCACAACAAAATTTGTAAGTATTTCCTACGAAAAAATTTTTAAAACAAAATTGGCAAGAAATATGAGTTTTTTTAGTAGTGTTATTTGATGTTTCAAACGCGTGTTATGATAATATTTGAGTTGTTTACATCGTTTAACTCATTTCCGCTTAACAGAGAAAACATCAAGTAAATTTAACAAAATTTGGTTAAAATGATTAAATTCTTCATGTTTTTAAAGATGAAGAACTAAATTGATCTAAAATTTTGAACAAGAACTAATTCTAATTTTTATTAAAAGTTAAGGGATAAAAATATATTAATTTCTTTTTTTTGTTTTTTCCTGGTTCTGCGAACATGAGGTTGCACCAAAAAGGAAGTGAAGGGCACGTGAATAATTTGAGTGGAAAAATAAGTCAAAGTGACAAAAAATTTACCTACGTTGTTGGATGGTTCATACATGGAAAGAGAGGGTAAAGTGGTGGGTTCAGTTAACTAAAGCAGGGTTTCACCCTATACCAAAACTAGTACCTGCTCTGCTATCTATTTTTCACCCTTTCAACCTAACAATTATGTTATGAATACATCAATTTATGCATTATTCAATATAACATTTAATGTATTTATTTTTTCTATTATATTAATTATTATTACACTAAACCATCATGCCTAAAGTATTATATTGTGGTAGTGTGATGAACTTGGAAGCATATCAACATAGCTTATTGCATCACGTGGATTTCTCATGTCCCATTACCCAAAAGCCAAAGAAAATATGAATTCTTATACTATCATGAATCTTCCATAAGTTCTATTCCCACACCATCTTTTGCATAATCATCAACTTTCCAATTCAAATATTCTGAATTCCTTCCATTCCAACTCATAACCACACATCATGTTTCTCTTTCTTTGACTCCCAACTTCATCGTTTATGCCTGAACCTCCTAACTCTTGAAAGCTCCGTCAAACTCACTCACATTGTGGGCCATTCCAGTTCACTTAACCTTTCTCACATACTTCTCACTAACTCCAATTCTAATACCAACTATCCATCTTCTCTCTTTCACACAACTCCCTTGTGGAGTTTTCATATAAGAGATTAGAACATCACTTTCAACAAGAAAATCTTAAAAGAAATAACTTTATGTATGTTTCTACTTATATACTACTCATCTTCTTCATTCTCAATTTTAGACAACGTGAAACTTTCAATTTACCTTAAACTCTTAACATTTACTCCACACACACCGTTTTAGTCTTGATTATACTCTGACATGTCCACCAACTTTGATATTTTTGCTCATCATTATTAAGAATCTTAACATTTACAACCAAGCCTAACTTGGGTTGTTGTTCATTGTGTGATAACAAAGATGGTTGGAATGGATGGCCATGGCAGCAAGCATGATGAGCAAACATTTAACGTTTCCCTTGACAACATGCATCAACAAGGAGACTCTAAGTGTTTCGACGACGATGGTCGCCCCAAACGAACCGGTACGTAGTAAAACCATCATCATCATTCATAGCTTTGAGTATTCTCAAGTGTTTCTTCCTCTAATTCATATATTGTATGAGAAACACAGGAACAGTGTGGACTGCGAGTGCACATATAATAACCGCAGTGATAGGGTCTGGAGTTCTCTCTCTGGCTTGGGCTATAGCTCAGCTTGGATGGATTGCTGGTCCTGCCGTCATGCTTCTCTTCTCTGCCATCACTTACTTCACTTCCCTTCTTCTCACTGATTGTTATCGTACCGGTGATCCTCTCACTGGCAAGAGAAACTACACTTACATGGATGCTATTCGTTCTAACTTTGGTATAACTCACCAACCTAACTTCGTTCATAATTTCTCTTTCCTTTTCACAGTTTTACCTTACACAACCTTTGTTTTCTGTCTGTGTTTGTTCAGGTGGCAACTGCTTCAAGGTCAAGATGTGTGGACTGGTTCAGTATGTCAACCTTTTTGGAATCTCCATCGGTTACGCTATAGCGTCTTCCATTAGCATGATGTAAGTTTGAGGTTTTAGTGATAGTGAAATGTCTAATTGACTACCTTATATCCAAGGAAAGTTATGTAGTATGATTTGGCTGTTTTTGGTTTGTGTCCTACCTATCAAACAGGGCAATCGAAAGATCTAATTGTTTCCACAAGAGCGGAGGGAAGAATCCATGTCATATGAACAGCAACATGTACATGATTTCGTTTGGTATAGTGGAGATTATTTTCTCTCAAATTCCAGGCTTCGACCAACTATGGTGGCTGTCCTTTGTAGCTGCTGCCATGTCATTCACATACTCCACCATTGGGCTAGGCCTTGGTATTGGAAAAGTCATTGGTATGAATTGATTCTATTCCCGTGTTCTTCATGATGGTTTCTTCTGCTTCTTTTTCAACCACTGTCAGAAATCTGACTTGAATTGACCTTGTAACAGAGAACAGAAAAGTGAGGGGAAGCTTAACCGGGATAACCGTTGGTAATGTGACACAAACCAATAAAGTTTGGAGAACCATGCAAGCTCTTGGTGACATAGCATTTGCCTATTCATACTCCTTCGTCCTTATAGAAATTCAGGTAGAGTTCATTCAGTTAAATTATACGAGATTCAACTAAGGTCTGAAATTATATGAGATTCAACTATGTAAATTGTGATGAAACAGGACACAGTGAAATCACCTCCATCGGCATCAAAAACAATGAAGAAAGCTTCTTTCATCGGTGTTGCAGTGACCACCTTTTTCTACATGCTTTGTGGCTGCTTTGGGTATGCTGCTTTTGGAGATTCAAGCCCTGGAAACCTTCTCACTGGTTTTGGGTTCTACAACCCATACTGGCTCCTTGACATTGCTAATGCTGCCATTGTGATCCACCTTGTTGGTTCATACCAAGTTTACAGCCAGCCCCTCTTTGCTTTCATTGAGAAAAACGCAGCACACAGATTCCCAGATAGTGATTTTGTGAACAAAGAAATTGAAATCTCAGTCCCTGGTTTCCATTCCTACAAGCTCAACCTCTTCCGATTGGTTTGGAGAACAACATATGTTGTGGTAAGCACTTTGATTGCAATGCTGCTCCCATTCTTCAATGACATAGGAGGGCTTATTGGAGCATTTGGATTTTGGCCTCTTACTGTGTATTTCCCAGTGGAAATGTACATTACTCAGAAGAGAATACGAAAGTGGAGTTCTAAATGGATCTGTCTCCAAACACTCAGCATTGCTTGCCTTTTGATGACCGTAGGAGCTGGAGTTGGTTCTGTTGCTGGGATTCTCATTGATCTTAAGACTTACAAGCCTTTCAAGACAAACTATTGATTCAACTATGGTTGCCATTCATAGAGATTTCAGAAAGAAAATTCCATGTCTTGGACATGTTCATATGAAGTCGAGGATTTGTTCATGGCCTAACATCTCTGTCTTCCACTTCTTTCTACTGTTTCTGTTACTCTAACTTCTTCTGCAACATGATTCAGAATGAAAGAAGTGATGTAAAAGCATATAAATCTAGAGTAATTATAATCACATATTCAGCTTCTCTGCTTCTTACTTTCACTTTTTTTATTCTACCATTTACCACATATGTTGTTTTCTTTCTCTACCTATATTTCTCCTTCAACATTTGTTCATGAAAATATAAAAAATATTTTTTTAAAAGTTGTGATACTTTGTCCAAGTAAATTAATCAATCAAATACAACAATGAATCAATACCCACTACAATCAGTTTGACACCAAATTATTCCCAATTTATAACAATATTCCACGAGGCATAAACATATCAATTATCAACATGGGCGCATAAAGTGTTTCAATGACAATGCTGTTGAGGTGCAAATAACATAAAAAAGTTGAAAAGATTGGTTTTCCTCTCAGAGCATGAAAATGTGCAACTTCTTTCTCACTATAGTTTCTACTTGTTCCTTTTCTCTCAAACGCCAAACCCATGCCTCTATTATGTTCACCTACTATCTTTTTCTCTTCACAGAATGAGAAAGGCAAAGCAAATTGATACAAAATTCTGATTTTCGGTGAACAAAAGAAACATTTATAAGTGGCGGTAGAAGGAGCAAAATCAATGGAAAAAATAAAAGTTTAATTAGTGGAATGTTATCTATTTTTAATAAAATATTCGTTTTTAAGAAGTGTCAATTACGTCTTAATTTTTTTATTTTTTTCAAAAATAAATAACAATGCCGAGCAAAAAATACTATAAAAGCTTTATGCTAGATAAAGAACAGGCCTTAATTTTAAACCCGCGAAGAGGAAGCTAAAAAAATAGGTGAGGAACAAACCCTATGAATGTAACGAGATACAAAAGGAAAACACGAACAATTTTACGAAGCTCTGAATAACATATAATCATAATAATACATAAATATATATAATAAATATATAATGAAGAGATAATACTTCTTTGTTATCCTTCTTACCCTCTTAATTAATTCTCTTTAAATTTAAGTAGTTATTCACGATACAAAATTATCTTTCAATTTTATCATTTTAGTAATTATTTTTTTAATACAAATAATTATTCATTATAAAGGATTATTATTAATTATCATTTTAATAATTATTTTTTCAAATTTAAATAATTATTTATACAACATTACTTATAATATATTTTATTTTAATAACTAAAATTTATTTTATCTACAGTTATATCTATAATTATATTTATTTTTTATTTTTTCAATTTTATTTTTTTAATTACTACTTTTAAAATATAAACTTTTGATTTAATTCAAACATAAAATAAGAATTTCTCGGTCATTTATATACATTATTTTTATCATTTTTAATTGGTCAATTCAAACACAATTTGCAAAACTCAACATATGTATAAAATAATTGTAACAGTCCCGAAACATTAACAACATATTGTAAAAGTTTACTGACTTAATAGAGTACTTTATATAATCCCAAGAAAGACAACAAATTTAACTTAAAATCCTATCGTAGGGTAAAAATTATCTCATCTAATATTTACTACTTTCAACGTATTATTATTAATGAAAATGTTAACTTCATTTTCAACTTTAGTTTTTTTTTTTTTTTTTTTCCCTTTTTGAACATATTGCTCATTATTTCACATTGTCTTAACATGGTATCACTTTCTGTCGTAAATGAACACACTGCATCTTCCAATCTCTGTTCGTGGTTCTTGATCATGGTTAGTCACCGAGATGTCGGATATCCAACACAATATTTTAATCATTTCAGATTTTTTATTGCAATATTTCAGGCTTGATGATTCTTAAATGGTATCGATTTTCTCGTGGTATGAATGAGTACCAACTGGGTCATAAATAGACAAACCTCAATGATAATGCTTCGGATTTATACAACTATTAACATTTCAATAAGAGAAACAAAAAATCACAAGCAATCTCATTGATTCAGATGAAAAAAGAATATAGAATCGAAACTTTTCTATTCGTACAAAAGACGGGTTACAAATATATAATTGAATTATCACTCATTCCCACAGAATATTACGCGTGCAATTGTGCATATCTAGTAACCTAAATATGAGATATATATCCTTCTCATCAGAATCTGGGCAAGGTGGCTGAATTTTAGGGAAGCTAGAGCATTTAAAATTTGTACATTGATCTGAATCCATCAACATTATTATTACTTACAACAAAGATGTCATAACTCACAGTAGAGCGTTCAACGTCATGGGAGAAAATGAATCTGCTGCCAAATGATGCCACACTATTCATGCAGTTATCTTCAACGGCATAAAAACAAATATATCAGACCGATACCGGAACAGTGCAGGTGCTAACAGATCTATTGATTTTTGCAAAAACATTTGCAGATGGGATCTAAGAAAGCTCTTCCGCGTTGAACTTGGTCCAAGATTCCTGTTTTCAAGTCCAGAAGAATAAATGTAAGAAAAAGTATCGCTGCTATTGTTTTTCAGAAAAAAAAAAAAACATAAGTTTAATTTTCATACAACCGTCAACATAAAGAATATGATTTCTTCATAACTATTCAACAGCGTACCTTAAGAATGTCAAAAACCTTCTCTGCTATATATTTTTGTTCCAGGGTAGCACCTTTCTGTTGGACTTTATCTGGGTGAATACATAAAGTTGCTTTTCTATACACTTTTTTAACAGCAGCGGAAGTTATCATATCTGTCAGAGACACTGGCTGCCAACCACATTCTGGCCAAAGAACCTGCATATAAACTCAAAGGTAAGATGGAGTCATGCAATAAAACAAATGCCGCAAGTTTGAAGTGAGGGGGAAGTAATACATTAATTTATTAGCAGAGCCTTCATTTAACCAAAGGTCAAATAGTTATTTATATATCACGTGAAGTTGAATTTTGAAATATGTATTTAAATATTTCAAATAGCGTAAGTTTCTAGCCTTGATAAACAGGTCGGAACAACACAGGACACAAGTTCTGCTTTTTGTTGTCCATTTTAATGATACAAAAGAATTGGAGATGAAGTTAGAAAAGAAGAATGTCCTAAGGCTAAGAGGCTCCTTTCCTTGTGCAAGTTTTTAGGTTTGATAATGAGAAAAGGCAGTAACAGATTATATATCAAGCGATAGATTGAGCAAAAGAAGCTATTCAAAATACATTCAAAGGAAAGGAAGACAAGTATAAGAGGTTTTCACGATTACTTCATCATTCATTTCATGCAACAAGCTATTATTTTAATTACCAATACTTGAACACCAATCCAATAATAAAAATGATCCAAAAACTAAGGGTTTGCATAAATGCATTGGACGGCTGAATGCAAAGAGGATGCAGATAAGGCATCAAATGGATTGCAAGAGGCTTGATTCTCCCTGCTCAGCAACTAATCTTTTAGGGTTCCCCAATTGCTTGGGTACTTATCAAATGGTTAGAGTTTATTAACAGTGTCTCAAAAAGAGCCACCTGCTGAGGGTTGAGTAGAAAAACCAATTGATCATTGATGTGTCATATAGTGCAGCTGTCAGGACATCAACTCTCAATACTATCAGACACTTGATATTTAGAGTTCAGTCTCATATCGGGTAGGATGAGATATTATGGGATATTTGGTTGAGTACTTAAGTCGCAAGGTCTTTCTCCCTTTAACAACTAACCTTTAAGGAAGAGTTCACCAAGCGCTTGATTGGTTGAGTATGCTTATTAATGGGCAACCTTATGGATGATGATGCCTATAAAATGCTTGTAAATGAATTTGAATATTTAGTTGTTCTATGACTTAGAGGTTTCCTTCATTTGTTGTTATTTATGTTTATTTGTTAACTTTTGATCATTAACTATGAATACTTCTATAAATGAGGTTTTTTTTTTTTTTCAGCATATAAGTGTATAAATTCATGTTTAGGATTTAGGGTTTCAAAATAATAGTCAACCCCCTATCTTTCTATAGCATTTTTGGAGCTGGCTACTCCTCGCCACTATCTGTGATTGACTACTATGGTTCTTCCAACTTTTAAGACTGTGTACTGGCAGTATTTAATCACTCTGCTCAAGATTTCATAATGCTAATCAAATTGCAGTGCAAAAGAGTTATACTGAAAAGCACTATTATTATCAATTGATAGTAATATTGTGAAAGAGTTTTACATATTGTAATGTTGACAGCAATGCCCGCATATTGCCTTCTTTCCCTGCAGACCAGCGCTTTATCTGAACATCCGCACTATCAGCAATTCTCTGACGAATTAAAATAAAAAGTCATGCATAGAAAATTTGACAAATATATACAAAATAAAATCAAAAGAACTATGGTATTATACAATGATTATCCTTGGAAATAAATAACAATCTAAACCAAAAACAACTTGCTTACCCGCCTCTCTTCTTGTTCCATCTTAGTTTGAATATCACGCTGGTTCATATCTGCCACTGCTTTTAACTGAAAATATGACAGTAACAAAAAAAATCCAATGAGAAATTATTTCAATAAAACCTATAGTGTTAATGTCAAGAATGAACAAGGAAGACCCCATATGTTCTTTTAAAGAAGCGTATGAAAAAAATATCATAACTGGTCACTGTAGACATCATTAGGCTAAAGATTTGACTATCAACCCATTTCAGAAAATACAGTATCACAAAATATTAAGAAAAAAACTATAAGAAGATGATGTATAATTTGCATTGATGAACTTCCCTTGATGGAAATAGAGGTAGAAGAATAATAACACACACCGCTCGTTCTTGTGTCCTCTGATGACGTCCTAATCTTGCTTTTCGTCTTTCCTCAGTTTCACCTTCAACCTCCTGGAATTCAGATGATGGGGAGCCTACAGAAACAAAAAATAAATAAATGATATGTTGACCACAAAATCACTTCGCTATAGTAGAAATCACTACATTTTAAAAAACCGTACCACCAAAAATCAGTGTCAGGTCATCAAAAGAGGTCATTGTGGGAGGTTTCATCGCACTGGCTGGGGATCCTGATGGAACTCTTGGTGACACCTCTGGTTTCCCTTTGCTGTTCGTCTGGTTATTGTACACGTGATCCTTAGCAACACATCAGACATACAAATTAAACTGAATATGGTATGAGGGTATTGAAAATCATTCAAGCTCATCATATTCATATCTTTTACCATAGTTGGAGTCCTTGACTTTGGCACACTGCTTGATCGAGAGCTCATGCTGAAGATGGATTCAAGATCATCCACAGCATTTGACTGACTTTTCACATCTGGAACTCTTTTACCATTGTTTATCTTAACTGGCGAGTTTGGTTTAGTCTCTGCAGCGTTAACATTGGCCTTTCTACTACTAGCATTAGTCCGTGCCCCACCCATGGCAAAACTCTCAAACTCATCTATTGGTGATACATTTGACTTATTAACTGCATCAAAAATCACCTAATTCAGCTAGTGGTATATAATAAAAGGAATGCTATATTGCTAGTCGAGTGTGAAGCTCATGCATTTATAAAGCACCTTTACTCATTGGCTTGGGAGGGGACTTCAATATCGGGGAGCTTCCTTTTGACCCTTTAGAATTATTCAACTTAGTTTTCTGCCCCAGCGAGTCCAGGAATGATTCTGAAGACGCCGAGCTTGAAGCGGTTTCAAATATCAAAAAGGGATCATCATGGGACACAGGAGCAGGTTTGTTCGGAGTTACACTCTTATTCATCCCAGCACTAAAGAATATAACAATTGAAACACATTAAAAGTGCAATACAACATAAAAGGATTGCATGTCTAAAAAAAAAATAGAGCTCTGAAATTCAAGTATTAAGGATAAAAAAAACGGTTAGAAGGAAGACTACACTAAAGGTGGTCGATCAATAAGATTCTCCTATAGATTTCAGCCATTGGCAAAGTCGACTTCATATCAATAACATCATGACAGAACCAAAGCACCACCAGTTAAGGAATAAAAGTAAAAGTATATTTATTAGGATCAATAAAAGTACACTCCATTGTAATTTTATAAGATGTTTATGTGATTTCTAATTTCTACAAAAAGCAGTCCTTTTAATTTCTCAAAGAAGAGATTGATTAGCAAAATGTTTAAACTACTAATGCTATAAATCTAGAAGGAATTGAAGATAAAGTTTCACTACCCATTATTGAAAACACCAAAGCCAGGGATCAAATCATCAGAATCAGGTGTTTTGTAGTTTCGACTGTTTGTGTTTGTATTTAATCCACCAATCTTATCTAGCAGATCATCAACGCCGACACTCTTCGCATGCGTCCCACCGAATACGTCATCCACATGAGACGACATGGAAACTGGTTTATTAGATCCGGCGAATATGGAATCGTAATCGAACGAAGAGCCATTGGATTTGGCGTTACCGCCGAAGACATCATCGAAATGCTGCGTTTTGCTATCGCTGCTGCTGTTGCTGAAAACCCCGTAATTGAAATTGAAATCAAAAGAGGAACTTTGGGGAGATGGGGGTCCGCTTAGGGTGGATTTGGGATTGGAGCGTGTTTGGGAATCCGAGACAGTTGGAGGTCGCTTTGTCGAAGCCCTCGCCATTGGAGCGGATTTTCCTTGTGGTTTGAGACCGAACCTTTCGGTCAAAACACCGAACTCATCCATTATTGAATTAGAAGAAAAAGAATGAATGTAGCAATAGAATTGAATTTGGGATTAGCTGAAAAGAGCTGAAACAGAACGGAATAGACTGGTTAATCGTTACTGTTTGTTTTCTCTGAAGAAAGAAAAAGAATTTTTTGCGAAAAAAAAGTAAAAAAAAAAAGGAAAAGGGTTGAGAGAAGAAAGAAGAAGAAGAAAAACGTGAAGGAAAATGAAAATGGAAGAGTGGAAGAGAAAGGAAGACAGAGAAGAAATGTAGGAAAAGAGGATGTAAGGTTGAGGATGTCGGTTGGATCTTTGTAATTTTGCATCAAAGTGATGACCACGCACAATTCCACGCGCTTGTTTCCGTGTCGTTTTGTCTTCTACCTTTTTTACTATTTTAATCATAGTGATGGATGGATCATGGATCCACTTCGGCAAGTACATATACTTTTTTATTTTAAAATATTTTACTATGGCTTAGTATTTATTTAATGTGTAAACATTTATTTTTAGAAAATTTCAATATAGTCTTTATAGATGTAAAACTTTTTTAGACCAAACGTGTCTTATAAATAAATAAAATATTATCGATTCAACTTTCCACCCGTTTCTACGACCAACTCTTGATTTAATAATATTTTTTATTTCATTCCAATTTACGTAATATATTTTTAATTTAGTTTTTATATCCGTAATACATTTGTAATTCGATTTTGTATACATAAGAACTCAATAATAATGTTATATAAGCCGCATTAAGTGCAGTTATGTCTTTTTACATAGTTTTATAAGTCTCCGTTATTTAGAAATCCAAGTCTATAAAGAAACGGTGATATTTTTAAAAAAATTTTAACTTTTCTATCTCGGGTCATCAACCAACTGAAGCCTACAAGGATTTTTATGCTTCGGTTGTAAGTAAATCGAAGCCTATAACTCATCAGAATTCAAAATTTTTCAAAATTGTCATTGTTTACCGAGTTTTTGGCCTCGGGTGGAGTAGGACCGAGGCAATATCGAATTTAGGCCTCGATTATTAATTGAATTGAGGTCATATGCCCTATTTAGGTTTTCAAATTCGCGAATTCACAATGTTCACCTTTGTCCCTGTGCGAACACTTTGCGCGCGGTGGAGGCTTTTTCGTCTTCGTTTTCTCGTGCAGTGGCGTTTGGTTTGTCACTGGCGGAGGAGGCGTGCTCGCAAGTCGCAACAAAGGTGTGATTTGGTGATCACTCTCTTCCTTTGTCTGCAGTGGTGATGGCGGCATTCAGGCTCAGCTCCTGATCTGATTGGGTTTGCGAGAGTTGTGGTGTTGTTTGCGTCAAACCCACCAAATTCAATATATGTATATTTCTCATAAATTTGACAATCACATATTCTTTGAACAAAAAACATGTCTTCCGTAACAATTAACATTTTGAAAACTAAGTTTTTTTTATCAATACATGGAATTAAACTACCAATTAACAAAAATCTCCAAATTTGCTAAAAAGGAAATTTCCAAACTTGAAACAAGAACAAACCTATAATTTCATAATTCAATAAAAAAAAAATACTAAGTCACAATCATTAGTTTCTCTTATCTTAAAAGATGTTAATCCAACAACATACTCCAAAGAAGAACACCACGACATGACTATAAATTACAGAGACGAAAGAATAACGTTTATTAAGTTCAGAGCAGAACGTAGATCAAGCCTAACAGAGCTCATGTTTCAAAAAAGGAAAAAAGACAATGAGTAGTTGCTAAGTAAAGAGATAGAATGAGAGAATGAGTAGCTAGAAAAAAGGTCATAAAAATAACAAGCGAACTAACTTTGAATCCTTTAATAAAAATAACCCAAACTTTTTTAAAACATAAAGGGGATATTACATTAATTCTCAACGAAAAAAACCTTTTAATTTTCTTTCATACATACAATATCTAATTCTAACTAAAAAAAATCCTCATCATTTAAACTTAAATATTGGAAACGTACAAGCATTACTAAAATTTAGTTCGTATTTAGATCTCAACAACTCCAATAGAAGATTAATTAAAGCTGAAATTATCATAATTACAACTCTATATTTTTAAGAGCAAAATATACACTTAAAAAGAATGTCTCTTTTCCACCTAACAATCTATATGTTGTTACATTTTTTTTATTAAGTATATCTTAGGTATTAAACACTAGAAAATGGTTTAAGATATTTTTTAATTTCTTATATGATAATACACTTAATTAATTTTATATAGAAAACTATAAACTTTAAAGAAAAATAAAATAAAATTCCATTCTTACATTTAGTATGGAGTTGCGAAAATGGTTCTGATGACAAAGTTGAGTTTGCCAACGACATCCCTTCACCACTTCAATTCGAGAGATTCCGAACACAACGGCGGCGTCACCACTATCAGCCATCATCAAACCACCGCGACCTGAAACTCGTTTCACAGAAATACCAGTAATTTTTTGGGCATTCGCCACTTCAGACTTGAGCCATCTCCATCATCCGTTAGGGTTTGCAGATTCTCCATCGTGGAGCTTGCTTCAGGTGATAATTTGCAACTCTTGCTTTGTCCACGCAATGATTAAGCCTCGTTCTTATAGAAAAAGTATATTATCCAAATGGGGGTTGTTTACGAAAATGCACAGCACAAGTGAGGCGATTCTGGACATTGGAGAAGCGAGCGAGAAAGTGAGCAAGGTTATGATGACGTGTCCCACACTGGCACTTGACACTGCTCTTAATCAAACTGGAGTTAGAGTTTCCCCTGATTTAGTTGAAAATGTTCTCAAACGATTTGAGAATGCGGGCATGTCAGCATTTCGGTTCTTTGAGTGGGCAGAGAAGCAGAGAGGGTACTCACACAGCGTAAGGGCATATCACTTGATGATTGAATCTTTGGCTAGGATCAGACAGTACCAGATCGTGTGGGACCTTGTTAATGCAATGAGGAAAAAGGGCATGCTAAATGTGGAGACTTTTTGCATCATGATGAGAAAGTATGCTAGGGCTAACAAGGTCGACGAGGCTGTTTACACCTTTAATGTCATGGATAAGTACGATGTGGTTCCAAATCTTGCTGCATTTAATGGTTTGTTAAGTGCTTTGTGCAAGTCCAACAATGTGAGGAAGGCTCAGGAGATTTTTGATGCTATGAAGGGTCGATTCGAGCCAGACGCGAAAACTTATAGCATTTTGCTGGCGGGGTGGGGAAAAGCTCCTAATCTTCCCCGGGCAAGGGAGGTTTTTGGAGAAATGGTTCGTGCTGGGTGTGATCCTGACGTTGTTACTTATGGTATAATGGTTGATGTTCTTTGCAAAGCAGGGAGGGTTGATGAAGCTGTTGAGGTTGTGAAGGAAATGGATGAGAGCAATTGCAGGCCTACATCTTTCATTTATAGTGTCCTTGTTCATACTTATGGAGTGGAGCACCGAATTGAAGATGCTATTGATACATTCCTGGAGATGGAGAGGAAGGGAATCAAGGCTGATGTTGCGGTTTATAATGCCTTGATTGGTGCCTTTTGTAAAGTAAATAAGTTTAAAAACGTGCACAGGGTCTTGCAGGAGATGAAGATCAATGGTGTTGCTCCGAATTCAAGGACCTGTAATGTTATCATAAGCAGTATGATTGGTCAGGGACAGACTGACAGAGCTTTTAGAGTTTTCCGCCGGATGATCAAGTTATGTGAACCAGATGCTGACACTTACACAATGATGATAAAAATGTTTTGTGAGAAAAATGATCTGGAGATGGCTCTGAGAATATGGAAGTTTATGAAATCAAAGCAATTTTTTCCAAGCATGCACACCTTTTCTGCCCTTGTCAATGGGCTGTGTGAAAAAGGTGATGCCGCAAAAGCTTGTGTTGTGCTTGAAGAGATGATAGAGAAGGGAATTCGACCATCACGTATTACGTTTGGGAGGTTAAGACAGTTGCTTGTAAAGGAAGGGAGAGAAGATGTGCTCAAGTTTCTTCATGAGAAAATGAATCTTCTTGTCAAGGAGCCTTTATATGGTTGAAAAAAGTGAATGCAGTTGGCAACTAGAAACATATAGCAAGCTTTGAATACTTGATTTTGTCGTCAAAACAGTTTTGTATACTTGGGACCTGCATGTAATATAGAAATCAGACCGCTTAACTTGTAAACTTTTTGCTTTACTTTTTCACTCTGATTTCTGTTATTATAATTTTTATGTTGCTTCTTTCATAAGATTTTCCTTTTCCTTTGGCAGATATGCGGATATTGCCAAGTCCTTCCCAAATATGAAATGCATTGATGATCAAACGTTGTATACCATGTCATGCTGATGATATCATAAGACCATTATCCACTAGATTTTCGAATGTGACATAATGATGTCGTGCATGTTATAGGAAAAAGTTCCTCTAAAGTTAGATATCTCTAAATTAGCATGGGTGTATTCACCCTTTGAATTTGAGTGAGTTAAGATTTGATGCGTCATGATTGATGAAGTTTTATTGGAAGTGAGCGGGTGTTAAAAATATTTGCTTTGGATTTGTCTATAGTGCATTGGAAAATATCCTGATTATCATTTAGTAAAGAAAAATCTTGCGCCAGTGGCTGTTCATGATCTCTGACAAATATCAGTGATGTATGTCACTTACCCTGCTGGTAAAGCTCCCTTTAAAACTTACTTTTATTGATTGCAAACTTAGAGATATGCTTATATTTCCAGTATGTTGTTTCTTTTGGCTCTAAATTTTTAGCTGTTAAAATGCCATTTGAAGTGGGTCTGCATTTCATGATGTCACTTTGTTACGAGCTTGTGTTGTATGTAATTTAATAATGTTGTACATTATACAAATGTGTTCATTTTCTGCAAAAACGGAATCAAATTAGGAATTGTTATTGGGACTAGAAAAATAATTATATTACACTTATTTGGATTGATTTTAATCCTTGGTTAAGATAAAGGTTGTCTGGAAGAAAAATTCAGTCACTTGGGATTTTGGGAAATGGCTTTGTTGTGAGATTTGCGGAAGTTCCGGGTTAGCGTTGAAGGTAAAAGTAGGAATCAATTAGACCATCGAAAAGTAGATTGAACCAAAACGGCTTGCCTACTTTTCTCTTCTGGTGCTCTGATTTTTCTTACTCGTTTAACTTTTACAGGAAGGGAGGGGCTCTTTTTGTTTGATTTGCTGTAGTTAACCACTATGCAATGTGCCTCGGCTACTGGTTTAAAGTTGAAATGAAGCCAATTACAAAAATGACAAATGAGGATAATATGGAGACAGCTAGAGATAGTCACATGGCAGTTGAAATGATGAAAAAAAGAAGAAAAAGCTCACAACCTAAAATAACCAACGGATGGTTATGTGTGGTGAGGCAAATATCATAAAGCTCAAGCTGGTTGGAGAGAGAAAAAGGGAGGAAAAAGTTTAGTGTTTGTTTTCTTGTAAGAAACCCAGTTCGAGGAAATAATACAATTACTTCTTTTTTCCATATAGCTCTCTCTTACTCCTGTTTATTGGTACAATTGTTATATTGGTGCTTTCATAGTGGAAAATATGCACATGAAAGACCTTGCCTTCGATGTGAAGCATTTGATGGAAATGATGAAAGCTTGTGATAAAGGTTACTCGTTTCAATACTATAGGATCAACAATGGAAGAGGATGTTGAAACGTGCTCTGTAGGTGGACTCTTGCTCTTCAAACCTATCCTTCAAGTTTGCAATGTTAAATTGGATTTTTTTTCGTTTTGATGGATTTGATGTTCTCTAATGGATCTTTAAGGCTGAGCAATATTTTTATTATTACCATCCACTTGATACACAACAAATATTTTTATTATTACCATCCACTTGATACACAACAAATGACCATTGTGGTGATTCATTTCGATAAAGATGTGGTTATGTGGTTCCAGATGATGTCACGATCGAATGATTTTCAATCATAAGTTGTGTTCACTAGAGATCTAGTATCGAAGTTTGGACTCTTTCCTCGTGAAGTCTCTCGATCAAATCTGTTCAAACTTACTCAAATTAGTTTCGTACAATATTATTATACTCAATTCATATCAGGTTTACAACATTAAACTGAAATTTTCATGTTTTGATGGATTTGATGTTCTCCAATAGATCTTTAAGGATGAACAATCTTTTGATTATTACCGTACACCTGATGCACAACAATTGACCATAATTATGATACATTTCAACAAATATGTGGTTTTGTGGTTCCAGATGATGTCAGGGTTGCGTTCACAAGAGATCTAAAATCGAAGTCTGGACCCTCCTTTTAAAGTTGCTTAATCAAATTTGTTCAAACTTACATTAGTTATATACAAGATTATTATACTCAATTTACAATTTTAGTTAATCATATCTAAGGAGTTACCATCGAAGCTCTTTTGGATAGTTTTATGGGTGGTCTTATATTGAACATTTGTAGGGATGTAATTGCACAACCCCAACTACTTTGCCCAACTCTAGGGGTGATCATGGATTGGATTTTTAATGATCCAATCCACATCCATTTTGGATCCAAATAATTGGATTAGATTTTCGATCTAAATTCATTTTTTTTTTAAAAATATATTGGATTTTTTAAAAATTTAGATCCAAATATTTAGATCAAATTTAAATTCAGATCTACAAATTTAGATCAAGTTCAAAATTCAAAATTCATTTTTCATAAAATAAATTCAAATTAATTTTTTTAAAACTTGTGTCCATAGAGCTGACACCATAGAATTTAGCAGAATTTTTGTCGGGGCCAACAAGACCAAATTTCAACATAGATGAACTTGGATGACTTTAGAACGAATTTCGATCGGGGACGACGTGACCAAATTTGGGCTAAGGTCGACTTGACAAAATTTCAGTCAAGATGGACTTGACTGGATTCGACTGAATTTCGGTCAGAGCCGATTTTGCCTAATACGACCAAATTTTGGCCAAAGCCGACTTGGCCAAATATGACCACATTTGTGTCAGGGCCTGATCAGTCAAATTTTGGTCAGGGTTGACTCCACTAAATTTGTCGGTTGGGACCGACTTAACTGAACATGGCCAATTTTCGATCACACTTAGTTGAATATAGTCAAATTTCGTTAAGGACTTACTCGACCGAATACGGCTAAATTTGGACTAGTGCCGACTCGACCAAATTTTGGTCATGACCAACTCAACTGAATTTGGCCAAATTTAGGTCAGGACCAACTCGCCTAAATATGACCAAATTTCGGTCGCGATCGACTCTGCCGAATACGACCAAATTCAGGTCAGGACCAACTCGGTCAAATTTTGGTCGAGGCCAACACGACCGAATTTTGACCGGAGCCGACTCGACTGAATTCGGCCGAATTTCGGTCGTGGCCGACTCAGTTGAATACGGCCAAATTTCGATCGTAATCGACTCATTTGAATACGGCCAAATTTCATCCTAGGTCGTCTCAACCGAATTTTGGGCCAGGGCCGACTCGGCCAAATCTTAATCGGGGCCAACTCGATTGAATTCGATTGAATTTTGATTGCAGCCAACTAGGCTAAATACAACCAAATTTGGTCGCGATTGTCTCGGTCGAATACAGTCAAATTTTGTCTAGGTCGACTCAGCCCAATGTAGTCAAATTTGGGTCGGGGTGAACTTAACCGAATACTTCCAAATTTTGTCCAGGATCAGCTAGGCCAAATTTCGATCGGGATCGACTTGACAGAATTTGGCCTAATTAAGCCAAATTTTGTACAGAGTCACGCCAACTCAATCAAATACGACTAAATTTGGGTTAGTCCATCTCAACCTTTAGCCTAACCTAACCAAAAATATAAACTGAAAATTTGGATTGGATATTTTGGATTATCCATTTTGAAAATCTAGATTTAGAGTATGGATATACAATCCATAAAATATATAAAATGTAGATCAGATTGATATCCAAATCCAACAAAATGGATTGAATTTTTAATAAAATTAATATTAAATGGATTGGATCATAGCAAAAATGGATTGGATCATGAAAATTAGATTTTTTGTCCATCGTAGTTTAACTTTTCAGATCATCCTTTGCTTCCTTCCGCTCATTTAAGAGTTCAATAAATATAAATTATTGTTGTTATCCTCATAATTTTTATTTTTATGTGTTAAATAAACATTAATTATTACTTTTATCCTCATATTTTTATTCTTTCATTTTTATATGTATTTAATATCTTTTTATTAATACATTTTTTTACAAGAGTATAATTTAAATTTGTTAGTACAAATTTATGGATACATTAACAATTCTTTTATTAAACTTCTAAAATTTCCAATTAAATTGTAAGCTTTAAAGTTTATGAATATAAATTTCAAGGTTTTGTGTTTACGGACGTCAAACGTCTCACGTCGCACGTCTCACGTCGCACGTTTCACGTCTCACGTCGCACGTCTCACGTCTCACGTTTCTCGTCTCACGTCTCTCACGTCCCAAGTCCCACGTCCCACGTCTCACGTCTCTCGTCTCACGTCCCACGTCTCACATTCCACGTTCCACGTCTTACATCCCTTGTCCCACATCTCACATCCCATGTTCCACGTCTCACGTCTCAAGTCCCATGTACCACGTCCCACGAGTCACGTCTCACGTCACACGTCTCACGTCTCATGTCTCACGCCTCACGTCACATGTCCCACGTCTCACGTCTTACTCTCACGTTTCATGTCTCACGTCCCACGTCGTCTCACGTTCCACGTCCAACGTCCTACGTCCCACGTCCTACGTCCCACGTTCCACGTCTCACGTCCCACGACCTACGTCTCACGTCTCACGTCTCACGTTTTATGTCGCACGTTCCATGTCCCACGTATCACACCTACGTCTCATCTTCCACGTCCAACGTAGCACATCTCACGTCCCACGTCTCACATTATTGCACTGAAAGACTTGATTCTTTCATAAAATAATGGTGCTTTGGTTTACTGGTTGCAATATAGCTAAGATTCTTCTTTGTTGTTTATCCTTCCTCAAGTTTCTTATTGATTGAAAGAAGAGAAATGACATTATTTGACCGGAAATAGGAAAGCTAACCTTATGCAACAACAATAATTTGAAGCTTTTGCAGATGTCTGCTATCATTAAATGGATGATTTTAGAAAAGTGTTTAGATGTTGGCAGACAATAATTTTTTATTGGTTTTTTGTTCTGATATTAATATGCGAAGAGATGTATCAAAAAATTATAATCAAGGGTGGACAAAAAATCCATTTTTTATAATCCAATCTATTTTTTCTATGATCTAATCCATTTAATATATATTTTATTAAAAATTCAATCCATTTAAAATCCATTTTATTGGATATGGATATCAATCTGATATATATGTTATATATTTTATGAATTGGATATCCATTCTTTAAATCTAGATTTTCCAAATGGATAATCCAAAATATCCAATCCAATTATCCATTTTGAAAATCTAGATTTCGAGAATGGATATCCAATCCATAAAATATATAAAATGTAGATTAGATTGATATCAAGATCCAATAAAATGAATTTTGAATGGATTGGATTTTTAATAGAATGAATATTAAATGGATTGGATCATAAAAAAATGGATTGGATCATAAAAATTAGATTTTTTTGTCCACCCTTACTGAGCTCAATGTCTCAGCTAAGTTCTATGAAGAGAAATACCTACCCAAACCAATAACATATTACCCTCATTTTCATACCAAACCTCAAACCCCAAACTCTAGCCTACCCGTGTCCCAATCACTAAAATCTATCCATCTTCTACCCTTATTGTTGTTGATCCCTACAACTCTTACCACCATGACCAATCAAAGAAACACCAACATTAAAAGAATGATCTCAGCTGAAATGCATAAAGAGAATGAAGAGAATGGGTTGTGTTTCACATGTGATTACAATTTTTCTCCAACTCATAGGTTCGGAAATAAGCAATACCTGTTGTTGCATTTGAAAGATGATGATAATACTGACATTCAACCTTATTTTGCCTAACATCTCATAGAAATTTTGTTTCTATAGGAGCATCACTTATCATATAATGTCTTAAAAGAGTCTGTCTTCTGGAATAGGTACTTTGAGGTTCCAAGGAAAGGGTCTATCAAGAGTACGGAGGTGCAAGTCTTACTTGATAGTGGTAGTTTGGATAATTTTTTTTAGTTCAATATTGCTCAATGTTTAAAATTACTAGTTAAGCCCTTACCTATTTCCAAGTATCAGTTGGGGATGACAATGTTCTTGTAGTTGAAGGATTGAATGAAGGGCTAGAAGTAACTTCCGATGATGCACATCTAGGACTTTAACTAGCTATTACTCTTGGGTGATTATCAGGGACAGTAAACATGTTCAAGAGCACTTAGTCTAATGGGAGGGATTGGATAACACTCAAACAACTTGGGAGGACCATAATTTGCATTTTCATAATTTAACCATGAGGATAAGATTGTTCTTAATGGGGAAGGACATGTAATGAAGTACAAAAGAGACAAATGAGGAGCTGATACAAACGATGGAAAAATAAAATAAAATCCACAGCCCAAATAATCTACTTTCGATTTAAATGAGTATTTGTGATGAGACAAATAGCACAAAGTGAGACTAGTAGAAAAGAGAAAAGACAGAATAAAAGATACTTCCTCTCTCGGATGGTTCATTCTTGTTTTCCTCTATTCATCTATGTTGCTCGTTCTTATTTTTCTCTGTTCATCTTTGTTGGTCTGTAATTATTGCCATACCTCATCATAGTAGTATTTATTTTCTTGTAAGAAATCCACTTCCAATAAATAAAACAATTATAGAGTTTGTTCTTTTTTCCCGTGTAGCTCACTCCTGTGTTTATTGGTAACGATGTTACAAAATCTTAACCCGTACACTTTTTGGAAGAGCAGGCCTGTGCTATCATAAAATCCGTGACAAATTTTACGGCCAATTTCTCTGGTGTCTTGTGCATGCACACAGGCTTGGATGATCCCGATGTGCCAGGTTTTCTTTGTGCACATTAGAGAGAGGTTGATAAACACGAGATCTAGATGTTTAATATTTGTTAGAAGAAAAATAAAATCGAAGAGAGATATCTTATTACAGATTTTATTGTTAGAAGAAAAATAAAATCCAGCTCCCGATGTGCCAGGTTTTCTTTGTACGTTTGACTATCTTTAGGAAAAACCTATTTTAGTGATTAATCTTTTTATTTTTACGTAGATGTCTCGAATTATAATCATGTTCATTTCAATATTTCATTAAATTTTTCGCCATGGGGGAAAGACAATCTTTTTCCATGCTAAAGCTTTTGCATTGAAAAATTTATTTCACTAATATCCAAACGAGAAATTCGGGACGGTTTCAAATTTTTAAGTTCAATTTCCTTAAGTTTTAATTTCCCCTAAATCCAGAAATGTCTCCTCTAAACACGAGTATCTGGGGATGCATATCACACCAGCTGAGTGTAAACCCAGGCTATGCCACTTCAAAGGAGGTGGAGAGTTCTTTCTCGCTCGAGTTGCTATGAGCTAAAAATATACATGAAAGTTACATGAAAGTTGGATCCATCAGAAGTTTAAACCCCTCCTAACTCATTATGGTTGCATTATTTGATGAATTAAAAAGCCCACCTGTGAAAAAAATGACTGATCGGTTTATCGTTAGACGCAGATCGTTCAAATTGTATATCATTGAAATTGTACAAAGAAATGTCAAACAAACTTAAAACACTCTTGTAATTTATGATCATACTAGGGTTATAAAACTAATACTACTGGGGAAAATTTTCTAAAGATGCCTTTATAGGAAGCATACATATGCTTAAGCTCTTCCACTTTGCTTTTTAGTCCTGATGTCGCTTGTTGAGACAGAAGACCCAGAAATCTTGTTAACCTCGTACAGCAATCCAGCCGAGAACAGGAAACTGCATTTGTGCAAATATGAAGAACATCACCAACGAGTTCATTAGAAAATATGAAAATGATGCATTTTTAGGGTTTTTAAATACTTAAGGATACACAACTAGCCATTGTGTTGCTAAGTTTGAATATGATTTCCTCTTTACAAGCCAGACCACGATAATGACAATACTTTGCTACACTAGGCCATCATTAATTGCTAATATATTCTTCATAGGAATCCTTTTTGTTTCATTAAAATACGTGTACCCTCTGAAATAGAAACATCCTTATGACATTTTGCAATTTGCAAGCATATATTAAGCAGCTAAAACTAATGCACACTCTCACGAAAGTGGAAAAATATGAAAAGCGATTTTCTCGAAATATGTTAAATAGAACGTGCACATTTCTATTTAAGTAGTTGATCTATCTTTTCTTAATAAAAAAAGCGCCATGCACCAATAAGTTGTTGAGGGCATATGATTAACTAGGCCTTAAGAAGGTTTGCCAGCAATATCCTACTCAATTATCAGCAGTTTGATTATTCTAAGACAAGAGGTACGATTGGCTTTTGAATGTGTCCCCGTCTCATACTCTATTAAATACATCACATAAGGCAAAAGAGGATTGAGAGGAGCATACCATGTAGTGATGCAAACTCGGTGAACAGTGCTTGCAGCAATCAGAGCAACTGCTTCTGCGACTATGACTGAAAAATAAAAATTAACTATCTTCAATTTGCATAAACATAAAACGCAATATTAGAAGTTCTTTCTAGAGATAACAAATCCTTATAGCAGTGAGTGACCTAGAGAACAAAATTTGCAGTTCTTCAGCAGCATGTGCCGCTAAAATTGTTATTGCTTAAGACAATGTAAATGAAAAATAATTTCGCCATTAACAAATCAAATATAGATAGATTAATAGAGAAAAAAATTAAGAGTTTAAGATACTTGCGACACTAAATTTTATGGAAAAATCTAGTAATCATACAATTTCTTTTTTTACTTGTGTATGTACTCGAGGGAATAAACTTTTATATACAGTCAACCTTACTATACTAAATTATGAGACCAATGGTACGTAATACTGCAGATGTTCACAGAAAAGGTATCACAATTTATAATATGGTACTTGTCTGGGACAAAACTCTCTTATGACATCTTCGTTTTTTTATAAAGAATTGATATCTATCTTTAGCCTTCTGTAAATGCTGGCATAATCTCGTTTGCCTTCTATAAATATGGCAGAATAATATAATCTGCATATGTAAAACCGTCATGCAGAAAGCTCTCCACAAAATAACAGGCTTGGACTTCTTTTCACAATGAAAGAGTGAACGTGTTATGGCAGAGAAAGGAAAGCCTATCCATAACAGCCTAAAAACCAGGCCCCATGCTGGTAGACTGGCATAAAAACTGGTGGAAACTAATAGTACTAATGTATAAAAGAGTGTACACCAAGTTACTAACAAATAAGCGCCTTAACCTTAAGTAGTATGGCTCAATGTTCAACATCACAACATTGGAAGTTACAAACAGTACTCATTCTGTTAAATTGATTTTAAATTCCTTTACTATAAAATGATATCATTAATCATTAACATTCAAATTTCAAAATTATATGTGTACTTACCAGCACCCCAACCAGTTCTTGCACCAATTGTTTCCTGAAAATTTCCAATGAACTGCAAACACAAATGTAAATACCTTAAATTACCTTGAAAGATTTATCCTTTATGGAATTATTGGAAGAATAATGACTAGAAAATAATTAAGAGAAGCTAGACAGATAAATATAAAAATTCACATGTTTCTCATTAAAATAGGCCACCTTGCTTTTCACAAATTAGAAGGATTGTATAAAACCAGAGAAGTATATGTGCGTCTGTGTGTGAGAGAAAGAGAGAGTGTGTGTACACATAAATGAACATTAACCTACAAACTACAAAGTAACAAAAATAAGTATTTTCCAAAATCTTCTGGCTACATTTTACAAAATGTTCCTTCTCATAAAATTAGGAAGACCCATGCAGTGCAATTTGATGCCTTCTAGAGACAAACCGTTGTACAAGTATGCTTATGAATTATAATGTATGTTCAAATAATAGTATCGAAAGGATGCAATGTAAAAGGAATACGTGGTAAACATTCTTTATTTTCTGATGTCACGAATAGCTATTAATTTCCATTCCTTCTAGCATATGATATTATTATTCAGAAAATAACAATATTATCAGCACATAAAACTTCGAAGTTGAGAAAATGTGCACTGATTGTGACTAAAGAGAAAGAAATCAAGAGACAGGTTCAGAACTCACAGTTAGGAGCACAAGAAATAGGAGGGAGCTGATGAATCCTCCCAGTATAGTGAATAGTTCTGATGATGCTAGTTTCCCACGGTACATTTCTTGAAGTGAGAGAATGACTATGAAAAGAAGAAAGGAATACAGCATGGAACTCCCAGATCCCGCCATGGCCTTCTCATTGCAAGTTAAGCAACAACGAACACAAACAATTGTGAGAATAGCAGAAAAAAAAAATTACTATCACCTGTCACTCAGTTGCCAACGGAAATAGCGCATACGTATATATAAACTACCTTATACCAAAATTAAAACAAAGACTTGCCATGTGTCTAGCAGCCACATACCTCTAGAGCTACAAGTATAATCCACTAAAACATATTCTACTAAAAAAATTACTTAAATGTTAACTTTAATTCAAATCAAATCAATCCATGACACAACATTCTTTTCAATAGTATATATACGACAAGTCAAGCTCAATTAGTTTTAAACGATTAAACCACCAAATTTATTTTCAAAGTATTACCTTTACCTTTGATCCTTTCTCTTAAGCACTCCTTAAAGTGTAAATAACTACTTTAGTTCAAGAAGTAAGAAAAATCACGATAAGTAGTATCCTAAATATTAAAAAATCCTAAAATTGATTCTCAAATCCTATTATACATCAACTTAGGACTAAAATATTACTTTAGAAACCACTTGTGCGAGAGGATGATAGTTCAAGGACAACATTGATAGTTTATGCACTTCAAAACATGCAGCATAAGCACATTCTCTTAGCCGAAAGTAAACAAAGAAGCCACTGTGTTCAAGAAGAGTTAAGCTATGATACGAAGAATTCTACTCAACAAACAAGCAAAGCAAAGAGAAGCTTGAATGCCAGATTTCGCTTACAAGCAGCTGAAGCTACGAAGTTCGCGAACAAGAAAAGTCAATAACCTATGTTCAACGGATCTAACAATGTTATCAAGGCACACAGATCCTAAATGTACAATAAATTCCCAAAAACCCTAACTCCAAGCTACGTAAGCCGAGTTTCATCAAATCCTAACAAAAATTCGCCACTCAAACAAGCAGAACAAAAGCATCAAGGAATTAAAGATCTAATAAATCAATTTATTTCCCTCTAAAACTCGCATTTTTCACAGAAAACCAACAGAGAACGATAGACGTGAAGACGAAGCGCACACCTCAGATCGGAAGCAGCGGTTTCAGTTCAGATCTCCAGCAACCCGAGATCGTCGTTTTAATGAACGAACGAGACAAATACCCGAGGGCAATTTAGGAATTGGATCCTATATAATCTTCAGCTACCAATTTTTACTAGCTATTTTTTCCACAAAAATAATATTTGAGTTTTTTTTTTTTTTTTTAGGTTTAATTAATTGTATAGTACTCAGTTTGGACTTAGTCTGTCAAATAGGTATCCAGTTTTAAAAAAGTGTCAATTGTATCCAAACTTTTGAAAATTGCTTCAATT
>Ga0214543_1003163_pt1 | contig 32144 bp, 28 predicted proteins | sample CNSS2metaG_FD_160094 | JGI IMG/M metagenome (GOLD analysis project Ga0214543, IMG submission 160094) | Root nodule microbial communities from cowpea collected in UCLA plant growth center, Los Angeles, California, USA - CNSS2 | ecosystem: Host-associated > Plants > Roots > Nodule | place: USA... | reverse complement strand
TGGCCGTTAATGATTTAAACGGTGTTAGCAAAAAAGGACCCAATTGAACAAAATTGACGAAAATTGGGACCTATTTGAACACAAAACCAAAATTAGGACTTATTTGAAAAAACTTGACGAAAATTGGAACCAAAAAGGTATTTTAACATAATAAAAAGTAAAAAATAACTAACGTGAAAATGTTTTCTATATTAATATATAATTTAATATTATTTTATTAATAATTAGAACACATGTAATATTTTCTTTATCTTATTGTAATTGCAATAATAGCAATATGTTTCATGGAAACGTTAATGTATGGTTTGTTTTATGGTTGGAATTTCGAATATTATCAACAAATTCAATTTTAATAAAAAAAATAAAGATATAGAATGATGTGTTGATGATGAAAGACAATAAGATGACATATGTACAAATATGATCGAATAACATTATCAAGGTGAAAAATGATTAGATAAATATTAAGACTTTAAATTCTTACAAGTAACAAGACGAGCTCAAATGTTCTTAAAAAAAACAAAGTTATAGGTCATTCACAATGTAAAAATAAAGAAGAAGATAAATTAAATGTACTAATAAAAATACTTCATATCAATTAAACTAGAACCGTCCTGGTAACACAATTTTTACATGAGTTGATATATTAATTGTTATAAAAATTATGTTACTACATGAAACTAAGTCAACCAACTTAAAATATTTTTCCTAAATTAAAAAAAAAATGTCACAACACTTTGCAATGATAAATTCTTAAACAACCAACATATTAATAATGACATAAATTATCTATTTTGTGCAAATGTAAGTTGTATTTATATATAAATAAATTAGCCCTCAAATTTTTTTTTCTAAACTACCATTATTCATATATCCATAGAAGTATCCATTTGGGAAATTAATGATAAGGTCATTTACATTTTCTTTAATTTCCTTTCTAACAAAAAAAAAAAGGAAGAAGAATACGACATTAAAGGAGAAAAAGATAAAGAAAAAGAAAGAAATGCATGGAGTCAAGTGGAAAAAAAAAAACAAAGCAAGCTGACGGATAAACAAGGTAATATGCCAAATGGTCTTTAAAAAAAGAAAAAAGAAAGGTTATATATTTATATATTGTTGTTATTTTAAGGTGGAGACAATTAGAAAAAAGTGGAGTCAAAGTTGGGTTTAGGAAAAATATGTTTTTAAAAAATTGAGTTAATAGCAGATTTTATCATTTTTTATTTATTTATTTTAGTACTTGATTGATTAGGCGAACCAAAGTCCAAGTTTTTTGTATGTAAAAAGGTGAGTCTTGAAAAAATTTAGAGAAATTAGGAGCTTATACGATCGTTTTGAATCGTGACCGTCTGATTGGGTGGATAGAGGAAGTTGGTGTGGGGGTGAAGACAGGTGATTGCGCCGGCAAGTGTTAGCTGCGTAAGGTGTAATGCACTTATACTGTCTCCTTCTCATTGTCGTTTTGAATCTATGCATAAGCTCGGTGGACCCCACGCTGATGAGGCTTATATTATGCCAGCCAATCATAACAATCATTTTCTTTTTCTCTTACAAAATAAGGCAAATTCTGTCCATAACTATAATTTTTCTATTGCATTTTTGTGAATATAAAAAATTCTGTTTTAATTTTTTATTATATAATTTAAAATTTAAAAGTAACTTATAGCCTCTGTTCTTTGAAAAAAAACCTTTAAATTAAATATGATTTATGGATTATATAATTTAAAGTTCAAAATATCTTTTAGACTATATAAATAAGATTATATTTCTTAATCTTTCTATAGTTTTTATAAACTATTTTTTTTTTTAAATAGGGTTATTAACCTTAAGTCATTCAGTGGGTGATTGTTTAGTAGAATGAAATGGTTATGGTCTTTTATTTTGAGAATAATTACTCACTCAATGACTTAGGATTCATAACCATTTATTTTTTACTGAACAATCAAAGAATCTAAGATTTGCTTCGTTCACGGAACGTGGAGGTATCATCAATGGTGGGCCCTCACCTTTGTTTTTCCTCTACTTCCTTCAATTCTAATGAACATGGAGGTATTCTCAACTATGAAGTATTGTTACGGGCAAAGGATCGTGGTGACAGACCAATATCGTGACCTAAATTTTTCTTCCTTGAATTCCAAAATCACCCAAATTAAGATTTCAAAAATCTAATCGAAGAGAAATGAACCACACTCAAAGAAGGTGACAATGCTTCCAATTTGTAAACGAACACGATACCACGATCAAACAAGGCATAAATGCTTCTAAAACGAAAAGGAAGAGAAAAGTATAATTTTAAGTGTTTTTAATTTTTGGTTATGCCACAATGGAAATAATGGACTAGTCAATAGTTAACAAAATTAAATTTTAAATAGCCATGTTCACTTATGTCAAAAGTGAATTAAAAAACAGTGTTGAAATATTATTTTTGTTCATTTAACCACCTAAAATTAGGTTAAAGCATCTTTATGATATGCAAATTATTATATCTTTTCTATTTTTGCATAATTTCAAATCTACCAATTTACATATAAGAAAAAATAAATAAATCTTTCATCTCAAATTGAAATATTTCACAAAAGGTAAAAAGTTTTAAGAAAAATAAAAAAGGAATTTTACTTAGAAAAAAAAGTCGATTCTCATTCATGTTTGAATATAAAGTTTGGTGGAGGATAATGTTTCACTGATATGGTTGATTAAGTGGGGGATGAGTAATGTAAAACCCCCTCACAAGTTGGAAGGAGAAAAATGTATCCCAACTAGCTAGGAGCTCATAGAAAGAGTCACATCAATCTAGCTTGTGACTTTTTTTGAACTAAATGATAGTCTATGTCAAGATGTTTGGTATGTTCATGAAAGATTGAATTTGTTGTGATATGAAGAGTGCTTTGATTGTCATAATATAATATTGGTGGCCTAGAGCATTCCACTTGAAAGTCTTAGAATAGATAAACAATCCATTGTAATTCACAAGTAATTGCAAATAAAGCATGAAGATTTAGAGATTGTACTTTGCTTCTTGCTCTATCAGGAAATAAGATATTAACCAAGGAATAAGCATTGGCTTTAGATGGTTCTATAGGTTTCAATTCAACCTCCCCAATCTACACCACAATTACAAAAAAAAAATTGCAATGATGATGACCTTGGAAAAGATAGACCTCTGCCAAGGAAAGTATTTAAATATCTAAGGACTCTTTGGGCAACATGAAAGTGAGTATATGCTAGTATTTGCAATAAGTGACTAACTTGTGTGCCAAAAGTATTTTCAGACCTTGTAATGGTTAAATATAGTAAACGTCCAATTAGATGACAATAAGAAGGCACATCATTGTATTGCTTGCCTTCATCTTGATGTTATTTCATTGAAGGATATAAAGGAATGTAAGCTGGTTTTAAACTAAGAAAACTAGAATCCTTTAAGAGGTCAAGACAATATTTATATTGATAGACAAATATTCTGAATTGAGAATGAAATACTTAGAACCCTATGAAATATTTTAGCTAACCCAAGTCTTTGATCTTAAAGGATCATTCAAAATTTTCTTGAAATTGTTAAATTCTACAAGTGAATCCCTAGCTAGTATAATGTCATCAACATATACTAACAACATTGTAAAAGTGTGAGAATTGTTCTTAATAAAGAGTGAATTATTTGAGTATGTTGGACAAAATCCATAAGTCAATAACAAAGTTGTAAGCCTTTCATACCAACCTCTGTTTGCTTGTTTAAGCCCATAAAAACTTTTGGTGAGCTTGCACACTTACTTAGAATCAGAATTATGGACACCTTGAGGACGTCTTCTTCTAACTCTCCATGTAAGAAGGAGTTATTCACGTACCCTTTTATAGAATAAATAACAAGAAGATTTTTCACAACTGTAATCTTAGCAACAGGAGAAAAGGTATCTAAATAATCAAGCCCTTCAACTTATGTATATCCTTTTGCCACTAAGCATACTTTGTAACTCTCAATAATGTCATCATCACGTCTCTTGATTTTGAATACCCATTTATTTCTAATGGGTATTATACAAATAAACAAGTTAACCAAGACCCGTGTTTGTTATCCTCAAGAGCCCGTATTTTAGTTTGCATAACATCAATCCAATAAGGGAATTTGGAAGCCTCTTCCAAGATTTTGGGTTCAACCTTAAAGAGCAAAGAAAAAGTAAAAGAATGATGTGAATGATATAAATGAAAAAAGATAATCTAGACAATAAATGAGGTATACTTGAGGAAGATTGATTTGTTGCACAAGTGGAAGCTTCACAAATGTAATCAACCAAGTATGATGGTGGATGCCTAACCCTAGATAATTTTTTTTAGTTCACACTCTATTTGGGTAACATGTTTATTATGTAAAAAACTGGTGGTGAAAAAGAGAAAGGTTGATGAGGTGATGATTGATTTAACTCAACAAGTAGAGGAGTAGGATTATATGTGTGTGGTGAAGGTTGATGTGATATATCTGGTGTGTGTTTTGGTGTAGGTTCATTTTGGTGAATTTTTGGACTGATAAGGAAGAAGTAATTTATGGAAAATAACGTTTTGAGACACAAAAATGTCCTTAGAGTTAACATCCATAACAACATAAACCTTGGTAGTTGGTTTATATCTTAAGAAAATACATTTGTGGGAACTTCGGTCAAATTTACTTCTTTAGACTGATAAGGTTCTAGAAAAACATAAACACCTAAAAAATCTCAAAATTTTCAAATCTAGTTTACTTCCAAAAGATAGTTCATAAAGGGAATGATTTTGTAAAATTTTGCTTGGAATTCTATTTATAATGTATGCAACATGTGTAATTACATATCCCATATATTACTTAGGAAGACAAGCTTGATACAACAAAGATCTAGCCACGCTTAAAATGTGTTGGTGTTTTCTTTATACTTTTCCATTTTGTTCAAAACATTCAGCACAAAAGGTTTGATGTATAATTCCTTGTTTTACATAAAATCTGTTAATGTAAATTTTGGACCATCATTAGATCTTACCTTTTTAACTCTTTTTCCAAATTGTTTTTCTAACATATGAATAAGGTTTTTTCAAATGTGTACTTACTTAAAATTTGGATTTTATCAAAATAACCCACAAAAATATGCTATAGTCATGTACAACGGTAAGAAAGTACTTGTGACCATGAACAAAATTTATTTGATAAAGACCCCATACATCAAAATGTAACAGTTCACAAATTTCTAAGGCTCTATTATTACTAATCAAATATGATAATTTCTTTTGTTTTTCCAAGTGGCAAATGTCATAAACAACATCCTTATTTGTAAAAGTGTTAGGATTTGCCTTAGACATAGTTTCTAATATTTCATGTAAAATGTGTCTAAACCTAAAGTGCCATAAACTTGATTATGGATTGTTTTCTATTGTAAAATTGCTGACATGAGCCTCTACCATTTTCTTTTGATCTTAAGTTTTTAGAAAGTATAAACCTCCCACTTGTTTAGCCAAACCAATAATCTTTTTGGACTTCATATTCTGCAATTGAAAATTTTCAAACGAAAATCCTGCAAGACAATTAGAATTTTGACATAATTTAGACATAGAAATAAGATTAAAACTGAATTCTGGGAGAAATAACACATTTGTCAAAATGAAGGTAAGAGATAAAACTATAATACCACAAAGTTTGGCCAAAGTTTTATGTGCATTAGACAAAGTTACAATAATAGGCTTAATTTTCTGAAGGGTGTCAAATAATGTAAAGGAATGGCATATATGATCCATGGCTCCTAAATTTATTATCTAGGAGTTAGAACATTGACTTGAAAGACAAGATAAAAAGCATATTTTACCTGAAAAGGTATGAGACTATGTAGGCAAATTGTTGCGACTTGATTTGAAGTGTAACTTGAATAAGCTAACAAATTTGATTATTGTATTAATGCAAACAAGTTTCTATATTGGTCTTGAGTGATAGCTTGTTGAGGACTACTTGAATCCTCATTTCTTGATTGATCCTAACACTCCAAAACCTTTTCTAAGTCAAGATTGTGCATCGTATAATTAGTCTTGGAACCAAATTAAGAGAATACTTATGTTTCTTATAGCATACATAAAAAATATGTCCATTTTTTGCACAATAGGAGCAAAATTTTCTCGAGGCACGTTCCCAGTTGCTATTATCTTTGCCTATACCAAAGTTATTTCTATTATTAGCGATACAACAAACACTCTATTTTCTTAACCAACACTTGTATTACTCAACCTTTCATGTTGAATTATCATACATAAAATTTTGTTTAGAGATGGTAAGGGATCCATCAATAATATTTGGGATTTAATAACACTAAAATAGTTATTGAAACCATTTAGAAATTGAATAATTGTAACTTGATGTTTATAATTTCTTGCATTACCCATGGCTTGGAAATTGTGTCGAGTAGGACAAGTGTAAGTAAAAACTGGTCTGTAACACTCAAGCTCCTTCCAGAGTCTTTTAAGCTCATTAAAAAATTTAGTTCCTTCCAATGATTCTTGCTTCCAATATATGGGCCCTCTAAGATATACATGGAAAGGTTGATTGTTGATCAGTGATCGGAACCAAAGGAAGATCCACTCGCACAAGATTCTCTTATGCTAATGTTTTTGCTTCCAAAGATGGAGAGTGAATGGATGAATTTGAGGAGATAGAAAGTGGAAAGTGGAGTTGTTTGTTTTATCATAGTGTTTGATTTCGCTGATTTATTATTCAGGTAGACGAATATACAAGGGTCATGTGTGTTCACTTCAACCAATTTGAGGGGATTTATAGAGAAGAAATGCAGGACGAGTAGAGATTGAAATCCTCGCATAAACGAGGAGTTTCACACTGATTTACTATGCAATATAATTTTACTAATTGTCCATGGCTTTTTAGTCAGAGATGCGATGTGTTCTTGAAGGGACTGCCAACATAGAGTTCATAGTCGTGTTTCAGGTGCGATTTGAGTGCTTCATAGGAGAGGATAAATGAATCCATGGAGTCCATATCCTTCCATTGTTATGTCTAGGTGTGGGGGTTTAATAATAATAATAATAATAATAATAATAATAATAATAATTTTAAGTATAGGAGAAAAATAGTAATCTTACATTTTAATCTATTAAAATATTTTTTTATTCTATCGCATTTATCAAATCTTTCACAAATTTTACCTTCAAATATCTTCACTTTCACATTCAAATCCCTTAAAAGAAACAACACAAACTTTACCTTCAAATTCCTCTAAATCCACACAATCACTTTCCCTTAAATTAATCATTGGAAGTAAACACATGAAAATGTTTTAGTGAAGAGATTTGAAGGTAAAATTTATGAAAGTTTGTGAATGATGGATAGATGTGATAAATAAATAAAAATTAATATGTGAAATTATTGGATTACAATTTTACCATTGTAATTATTATTATTATTATTATTGTCATTATTATTATAATTATTAGTATTATTAAATAGTTTTTATTTCACAATTAATATTATTATTACCGATTTACGAAGGAATTCAAATAAAAGTGAAGGGCATTTGTGTAAAATACATATGTTGAGCTATCTTTGTCCTTTAATCTCTTCACCCATGCAAGGATGAGATTCAACCCTTCTCCTTCAAATCCATCTTCACAAATCAATCCAAATCAGTTGAAACAAACAACTAGATCATTTGCTTTCACCCTCTCACAAATAGTGATTCCTTTAAAGCAAACATACAAATAGTAAATCACTAGGGTAATGCGATGCATTTATAGACAGAGGTGGATAAAAAATATAAAGTAGTAATTGATTGATTAATAATGTTAATTGACAAAATATATGTTATTTAATTTATTTTTTCTATATATATATATCGATTATGAAATTTAATGGAATTTATAACTTGTTATACTCATAATTAAATTTATTATGAGATACTACATTTACATTTTATATATATTTACAATTTAATTAATCCAATTGTATTTGTTACGAAAATAACAAATAGAATTTGTAAGATATTATGAAAATATTCATCATAACTACATTTATATTATTGTTATAAAATATAAAGCTGATATTAGAGAAGAAGAAAATGGAAGAAGACAAAATAAGAGAGAATGAAGATAATTTTTTCTGTATTACTACTAAGAGAAAAAGTTATATTTATAGATACAAAATGCAACCTAAAGTGTATAACTCAAGGGTTACAATTAGTTAATACAAATAGTTAAAACTCATAAAGAGTAATAAATCATATGAGTAATTGTAGAAAAATAATGAAGAACCATTAATTCATAACACTATTTGTAACGTCCTAGCCGGAAATTACTTATATGAAAATAAAAATAAGAAATATAATAATAAACCGCATTTGTTATTAAGTATTTTCCCAAAAATGCGGGAAATTTTAAATCTATTTCAAGCACCAATTATAACTAAAATCCACGGCGTTCAATTATTACAATTATAAACTGTTTATAAAATCCATTACAAAATAGTCTAAAAAAAATCCGTGAAGAAAACTAGTATAAAAACTCCCATAGTTGGCCCCACTCCGACTCTAAGCATCCACATGCTCACCTGCATCAACATCTGCTCCCGTGTAACAAGTTACATGATTATCGCCAAATACAAACAAATAGGGTGAACTCAAATACAATAAAACAATTACAACATGAAAAAAATAAAGCATTTCAAAACCATGACCCATGTTAGCACCCCAATCCTTAATCCTCAACTTCCAAACCTTCCGTTGGATGTCTCTTGATTCTACACCTTTTGATGAGTACACTAATCGATCTTTGCTGCCACGAGTGTTTACTCGCCCCTTCGACTACAGGCTACCACCTAATAGTCCACACGCGGAAATAAATTGCCATGGCGACGATCCGCGACACCAAGTGGAGTTCCCCAATACGAACCGCAATTACACTGAAGAGGGCAATCTTCCGGAACCCATTCATACGAGCCACGATCTCGTACACTCCACTGGACTTCTGGAACCCAATCATACAACACGCAATTGATGGCAAACTTAGAATTATCCAGTCATAACCCTATGACTGAATTACAATGCAACACATTCATAGTTTTACAATTAAAGTCATACCTCTACTCAATTATGATGCAATCCATTATGTCCTCATTCCTTTACTAAATAATATATGCCACATCAAATGTAAATTAACAGCCCAATTGACACGTAATTATAGTTCCCACAGTCACTGATCAACATCACAGTTAAAACACAATATTATTTTTACATGCATAACATCCCAATTACTAGTCACACTTATAGTTAATTATCTCACATGCAAGATTTCCTTCTCACACCTTATGCTCAATTACTCAGTGTTATGTGCCAAATTTCCACATAGTCACACCCAAAAATCAAACGTGAAACAAAATCAGCTTGCTGTCTGCGCCTGATGTTGTTGGCACTAGCAAGTTTGAAGCAAAGAATTGATAAAGCCATATGCATGAAGATCTTAAGTGTTTGATGAAGATTGAAGAAGATTGATGAAGATCCTCTTGAAGATTAAGTTTTATTGTGTTAAATATGTATATAACATGTTAAATGTAATGTGTTAGTGTTATATCTTGTTAGTAGGCTATATGACATATGTTAGATGTCTTGTGTGCCTTAGTGTGTCTCTTTTAATTAGTTAAAATGGGTTTTAAAAGGTTAAAAGGCTTGCTGTATATAGTTTCTGGTATGAATGCATTCAGTAAGTTGAATTATTTTTCAACCGACTGATTTCACTTAAGTCAGGTGAAATCAGCTGACTGTACGGAAAATTCAATCGACTGTTTTCACTTAAACTAGACTATATAAGCTGTGTTTTCGCGAGTAGAGGTGTGAATATGAGTTTTTGAGAACGAAACTTTGTCATTCATCTCTGGGAAGCTCTCTCTCTGTGATACATAACTGCAACTCGTGTTTTGAAGATCTTGGTTGATCTTGTAGGTATTTTGGCTTGTGAGTAGCTTGAAGAACACATGTATCATAGGCTAGGGACAACAACCATCAGGTTTGGATGTTCTTGTGCCTTTGGTTGGTTTGCCTGATGTGATTTCAGGTCTGCAAGTGTGATTCTTGTAGGGTGTGTGTCTAGATTTTTGTGTGAGTAAAAAATCTTGTGAGTTTTGTTGTTCAAAAGTGTAATCTTGGTGTGTGATTTGTAAAACTTTTGAATATAGTGGAAACCAGGCTCAGGTTGTCCTGGTAAACTGAATGTAGCTCTGTGATTGAGTGAACCAGTATAAAAACAGTTGTGCATTCTTCTTTCCCTCATCTCACTCTCTTTGAAACTATTTAAAAACTCAAGAAAACCAAGCAATTTGATCTTTGGTGTGATTTAATGTGTTCTTGTGTAATCTGAGGCTTTATACTTGTTATAAATACTGATTGGAACAAGTCTTGTATGTAAAATATTGCTGTTTGAGTTGAATTCGCGAATTCTGCATTCTACATAATTCTTCAGTATTTTAGTCGACTGATTTGTCTTTTTAATAAACTATTTCATAACATCAAGAACAATTTAGTCTGCTGTTTTATATTTTAATCGACTGAAAATGTACTGGTCTGCTGCATTTACATCCAAACTTTCCAGTCCATTAGATTCAATTGAAAAGAGGTTTAAGCTTTTGGAAAAAGTTTTATAAAGCCAATTCAACCCCTCCCCTTCTTGGCTAAACTCACCATTTCAAAATTAACAATTGGTATCAGAGCAAGGTTCTTGAATGGTATTCAAGTATGATAAAAAATATTTTGAAATGGCTGAAAGTAAACTCCCTTTTGCTAAAGGTGCCTTTATTCATAGACCACCTATGTTTTGTGGCCTAAACTATCAGTTTTGGAAAATAAGGATGCAAATTTTCATTGAATCTATAGACAAGGGAATTTGGGATGCAATAGTTAATGGACCATATACTCCTAAATGTGTTGTTGAAAATAAGCAGGTGGACAAGCCTTGGAGTGAATGAACTGATGAAGAAAGGAGAAGAGCTCAATATGATTGCAATGCCAAGAACATCATCACTTCATCTTTGAGTATGAATGAATTTTTTAGGTTCTCCCAATGTAAGAATGCAAAGGAAATGTGGGATGTCCTAGAGGTTACACATGAAGGAACAAGTGAAGTGAAGAGAGCAAGGAAGCATGCCTTGATTCAAGAGTATGAGCTTTTCAAGATGCAAAAAGGAGAGTCCATAACTGAAGTGCAAAAGAGGTTCACTCACATCGTCAACCATCTCATGGGTCTAGGCAAAGAATTTGACAAAGAGGAGCGAAACATCAAAGTGCTTAAGTGACTTGATAGAAATTGGCAACCAAAGGTGATTGCCATATCTGAATCCAAGGATTTATCCATCATCACAACAGTTGCACTGTTTGGCAAGCTTAGAGAGCATGAGATTGAAATGCAAAGGCTAAGTGAGCTTGAAACAAGTGAGAAAAAGGTAAAATCCATAGCCTTGAAGGCTAGCTCCAAGAAGAGTGATGAAATCGAGGAAGAGGCTGTTGAATCAAGTGATAATGAGAACTTAAATCTACTAGTCAAGAGGTTTGGGAAGTATCTCAAGAGGAAAGGCAACAAAGCTAATAAAAGGAGGTACAATTCTAAACAAAATGGTTTAAATAATTCTTCTAAATTCTCATGTTATAATTGTGGAAAGCAAGGACATATCAAGATTTAATGTCCTAATGTTAACAAAGAAAAGGGGAAGGTTGATGACAAGAAAAAGGGCAAGGAAAGACGTGCCTACATAGCTTGGGAGGACAATGATGATTCAACAAGCACTTCATCCCAAGAAAGAAGTGAGGAAGCAAACCTATGCCTCATGGCTGGGTATGAATCATCCTCATCAAGCCAAGTAAGTTCCTTGTCATCCAAAGATAAGAATGACTATTACCAATTATTGCATGACTTTGAAGAATTGCATAGTGAGGCAAACAAAATTACTGTCATGAACAATCAGCTAAAAGGATTAAATAACTGGCTAGAAAACAGAGTTAGCCAACTAGAATCAGAAACAATCGACTTAAAAATTGATTTCCAGCATTTGGAAATGATTTACAGTAATTCAGTCGATTGTTCTGAAAAACATCTGGCTATAAAACCTTGTGAAAACTGCACTACTTTGAAAAATTAATTGAAATATCTTTTGAAAACATGTGCAAAGTTCACAAGAGGAAAAGCAAACTTGGAAGTTGTTCTTGGCTCTCAAAATTGTGTTTTTTGGAAGGCTGGACTTGGTTATACACCTATCCATGAAAAGAAAGCCAAAAAGTTCTCTAGTTTCTTTTCCAAGAGTGAGCCAAATGCAATGCCCTTCATTTCTTGCAACTATTGTATGAAGAAAGGTCATGTTCTTAAGATTTGTCATGTTAGAAAGTATGATGTACCTAAGGGATTTATGAAATGGATCCCAAAAGGATCTAGAAAGGCATAACCAAGTTGGACTCAAACTATCAAAGGGTACCATGCAATATTAATTTGTTTTGCAGGTCATAAAACATGAAAAGAAAGGCCTATGGACCTAGATAGTAGCTGCTCGAGACATATGACAAATGACAAGTTCAAGATTGCAAAGTTGGAGTTAAAGGATGAAGGATTTGTGACTTAGAGTTTATAACAAAAGGCTAATGATTGTTGAAGAGTCTATGCATGTTATATTTGATGAAACTCACCCAAAATTGCAAGAGCATGTGCCTAAGATTGCAGATGAAGAAGAAACGACACATGAAAAGAAATCTGCTACAAAATTGGAATCTGCTGCAGGAAATCAGTTAGCTGAAAAGGAAATTCAATCAACTGAAAAAGCTGCAGACAACAACTTACCCAAGGAATGGATTGAACTTAGGGGATTATCAAAGGACAACATAATTGGTGACAGAATAGGGAGTATCCACTAAACGCAAGCTTGCATTCTTTCAACATGTTGCATTTGTTTCTCAAATTGAACCTAAGAATGTGAATGATGCATTGTGTGATAATAATTGGCTTGTTTCTATGTAAGATGAACTTAATCAGTTCACTAGGAAGGATGTGTGGTCCTTTGTTCCTAAAACTGATGCAATGAATGTGATTGGTACAAAATGGATGTTTAGGAATAAAATGGATGAAAATGGTAACATTGTTAGGAATAAGGCTAGGCTAGTTGCTAAAGGTTATAATCAAGAGGAAGGCATTGATTTTGATGAAACATATGCACCTGTGGCTAGGCTAGAAGCTGCTAGGAACCCAAAATTTTCATCAGCACTTGTGAACCTTATCCAACCCCTACAATTGTTATTCCACTCGATTAACGATCCAATAGGCTGTAGTCACGTTTTTATATTCACTATTCCTTCATAAGACTCCTCCATATACGAAATTCCACTAACCTTACCACTTAATCTAGTGCGACTATGAAATCCCCAATTCATCAACCCAAAAATTTATATTCATGCAATTTTCACCCAATCGAACCTTCAATTTTATATACTTCAGTGAATTCGGGCTTCCAATCATTTCCAAACAATTGGCACTATCTTTTGCCTCGAACAGAAAGAACCCCAAAACCCCGAAACACTAAAATCGAGCCAAATTGACTCGCGTCGCCTGGCGGGTGTTCATCACTGCCAGGCAGTTCATCAAAAACCCAGAAAATTGGGTTGCTCTGATTGTGTGGCCTGGCGGCACGGTGCTCACCGTTAGGCGGTTCCTTAAAGGAACCCAGAAAAATAGGAAGCACAACATGTGTCGCCTGGCGGTAGTTCATTACCCGCTAGGCAGTTTTTGGAAAAATTCCCAGAAACGCGAAATTCAACAAAAACATACATTTATCATGCAATAACATACAATACAACACACGTTTAATCATTAACGAATTAAAATGACGTTAATCAGCTCCCCTAACCTGGATAATTCTTGCTCACTTGGAAATTCTAATGTTCTTCTTGATCAACAATGGTTTCCTTTAACAGCTTCCGCAACAACCTTCAATCCTCTCTGAACGCAACTCTTATGCTCTCAAACAATTCTAGATGTTTTCCCTAAACATTATGGTTATGTTAATTGCTATTCAAGATACATTATGGTTTGTTTTTCCAGCCCCTTTGGCTGCCTCTCTAAGGTGGCTAGGGTTTCCTCTGCCCTTTCACATTCATGCCAAGATTTGAACCCACACCCATGCCAATTACCAAGAACATACACAACCATCAATCTAATTCATGTTTCTTGATAATTTCTATAAATATAAGATTATATTATCCCTCTTCACGCTCAACATATTATTAAAATTACATGATTAAAATAACACCTAAATGGCATGCATAAGATTTGAACCTAAGTCCTCTGAATCTGACTAAGTACTCTTAACCATTTGAGCTAGTACTTTTCCACGTCATAAACCTTAACATTAAATGCCATAAAATCTCCATTACTCGTATTTATTAAATAATTATTTATTTACTTATTTAAATTTCACGGGTCTTACATCACCCGAAAATGCAATGTTTCCTTCTCCTCTAGTTCCCTTCTCTTTCAAAATAATTGCCCCTTAATTACACTTTACTCCACCAAAACGAAAATTGATTAAAAATTTGGTTAATGGCTATTCAATGGCCATAAATCAATAGTTTCTCAGCCTTCTAAGACGGCTAAGGTTTCTCCGCTCCTTCACCTTCATAAAAGAAAACAATTTGGCAAAAAGGAACTTAGTTGGCATAGGCCAAGGTTCAAACACACAACCATACAATTCCAAAGCAAGCGCATAACCAATTAAAGCAATTTATGTTTCGTGATAATTCCTATAACCATACAATTCTAAAGCAAGCATACAATCAATTCAAGCAATTCATGTTTCGTGATAATTCCTATACATATAGGATTATATTATCGCTCATCACGTTCAAACACATTATTATAAAAATACACAATTAAAACAACACACAAGCTAGTACTTTTCCATATCATAAAATTCCACATTAAATGCCATAAAGGCTCTCACTACCTGCATTTATTACATAATTATTTATTTAATTATTTAAATTCTTCGGGTCTTACACTTGGTGGCAGTTCTTCGTCGCCAGACGGTTCTGAACAGAAACCTAAAAACTGGATGGTTTCAACATGAGTCGCCTGATAGCTTTGAAGGCCCGCCAAATGGTTTCTAGAAAATTTCCAAAAATGCAATATAGTCTAAAAAAAGCATAACTAGGTATCTAGGCTTATCATACAATGCATAATTACGTAAATAAATATTAAGTACGAGGTACAACTCCCCTAACCTAGATTCCTATCTTCCATTGCAAATTTATTATCCTTGGTGATAGCAAAAGTCCCACTTCTTGACTCCTTCTACTTTTCCCACGTCAATAGGCTTCCAAATGCCCCATCAACTCTATTTTTCAGTGCAAGTTACTGGTGTTTATAAAAAAGGAACATTCTTACCTTAATTTTACTCTTATTTTCACTTTTGTAGCCCCTTGCTTTAATTCACTTAATTATAAAAACGAAATTCGCATTGAGACTAGGTTTAATGGACATTCAATTGCCTTGTGGTTTCCTAGCCTCTCCATTTGCCATTTGTCGACGGCTAGTGTTTTTCTGATCCTACTCATTCATTCCAAAAAGAAATTTGGCCAAAAAGAAACTTATTCCTCCTAAGCCAAGGTTCGAACACACAACCATCCAATTTCAAAGAAAGAACACAACCAATTCAACCATTTCATGTTTTTGTGATAATTTCTATAAATCTATGATTATATTATCACTCATCATGGTGAAGTATATTATTAAAAATAATAAATAATTAAATTAACACACAATTGACATACACAAGACTCAAACCAAAATCCTAACCACACGCCTAAGTATTGTCAACCACTTAAGCTAATACTATTCTACGTTATAAACTCCAGCATTAAATGCCGTAAAGGTTCCCACTACTCGCATTTATTAAATAATCATTTATTTAATTTTTTAAATTTCTCGAGTTTTACATTGTTCTTATGGTTTGTTTCACATTGTGCTACCACATGTGAAAAAGTATCATGTTTGTAATCAACCATTGTGAGGATATGATAAATAACCCGCGTATGCATAACCCATCATATCTGATTTTGAATCATTTGGATAAAATAAGTCCATATTCATTATACCCTTATAGTGTGTTTGTATGAGGCCATTTAAGAGAGTAATTGATTTATTTGGAGAATTTAAATTTCTTTAAAGCAAAATGAATTGTTTGGATGAGGAAATTAAAAGAAAATTGAAATTGAGGAATTGCTAAAAAAAATTAAAAGACCAATTTAGAATTTGGTTAAAATAGTAGAATTTGAAATTCACTCAAAAAGAAGGAAATCAAAATTCCACAATTTATGAAATTTCCCATTGTTCAAGATGAAAAAAAGGTCGGGGTCAACTTGGTTGACAATCAACCAAGACTGACTCGGTCGAATTTGGTCAAATTTCAGTTGATGTGCAAAAACACCTTTATTTAAATACTCAATTTGTAATCCTAAAAAAAACTTTGTCCTTCCAAGATCCTTCATCTCAAATTCTTACTTTAAGTAATCAATTGCCTTTGTGAGATCATTAGAAGTTCCAATGATGTTCATGTAATCTACATATATAACAATTAAGGTTAAATATGTTTTTGGTCCCTTAAATTTTAGTGAATATTGGAATTAGTTCAAAACTTTGACCAATTTTAGTCCCTCAACTTTATAAATGTGTGGATTTAGTACTTTTAACCAAATTTAGTTAAGTTTATTTGACGTTTCAAACGCGTTTCATGATAGCATTTGAGTTGTTTACACGGTTGACACATTTCTACTTCAATGTTAGCTGAAAAACGTGTTTCAAATGTGTTTGAAACATAAAATAAACTTAACTAAATTTGGTTAAAAGGACTAAATCCACACATTTATAAAGATGAGAGATTAAATTGGTCTAAAGTTTCGAAGGAGGACTAATTCCAATTTTCAGTATAAGTTAAGGAATCAAAAACATACTTAACCCTAACAATTATGGCAAATTCAGTTTTTGATATTTTCTTATAAATGCAAGGGCAAATAGGCTCATTCCTATACCTTTCAAGGTTAACTATCTCCACTAATGATTCAAGTGCAACTAACAACCCTTACTCTCAATTTATCAAAAACCCCTAAATTTTAACCCTAAAATCTCATTTGCACTGTTCTATCAAATTTATCCCTCAATTATACTAAATTCAATGAAGTACCACGTAATATCATTCCTTGACAACTCACAGTTGCTTTTCCTCCGATCAAAATCATCCCATGATGCACATAATATCAAATTGACTCACATCGCCTAACGGTTGTTCATCCCTGCCAGGTAATTCACCTAGAACCCAGAAACTGCGTTTTTCAGCATACGCCGACTGGCGGCCAGGGATGTGCCGCCAAGCGGTTCCTCTTCAGGAACCCTAAATAAGCAAACACAAGGATGCGTCGCCTGGTGATAGTTCATCGTCTACCAGACAATTTTTGGAAAATTTCTAGAAACTCGAAAATTCAACAAATAAAGGGAACATTCATGCATTTTATATCATACAACATACAATTCATGCTTATACGTAAAATGTTAACATGTAAAACTCCCCTAATATGGATTCCTTAGCTTAAACTTTAGCACTTGAAAATTCTCCCTTGATCACCAATGACCCTCCTTGGCTCTTCTTAATTCAGCCTCAATGATCCACTCACACTCTCAATTCACATTGATTTTCGTATTTCTTTTCCTATCCAACAATGCCAACCACCAAAAACCTCTCTCTTTGCCCTTAATTGGCCACTAAATGTTGTCTTAATGTGGGTTTAATGGTGCAAAACGAAAAATAGCATTAATCTAAGGTTAATTACCATTCGTTAGTTGTCTCATGATGGTTTTCCAACCCTCCTTGGCTGCTAGGGTTTCATCTATCCTTTCATATTCAAGCCAAAACCAAATTTAGCAAAAATAAAATTTAATTTGGGTTCTCCAAGGTTCAAACCCACAACCATGCCAATGCCAAATCAATGCTAAACCATTCAACCAATTCATATTTCATGATGACTAATATAATTCAATGATTATATCATTTCTCAATCATGATCAACATATATTTAAAAATAATAACAAATAAATAACACACAATTGGCATATATAAGACTTGAACCCAAGTCCTTTCACACAATCAAGTACTATCAACCAATTGAGCTAGTACTTTTCTACGTCACATCAATCAATATTTAATGCCATAAAGGCTTCCACTACCCGCATTTATTAATTAATTAATTATTTATTTAATTAATTAATTTTCACAGGTCTTACACCAAGCCTTTGACAAAACTAATTAAGAAGGATGGGTTTAAATGGGACATAATAGCATTAACAACATTTGAAAAATTAAAGAAAGTCATGACTCAAACTCCTGTTTTACTTCTCCCAAACTTTACTCAACAATTTGAGATTGAATGTGACGCTTCAGGAGCAGGAATTGGTGCGATATTGATGCAAAACCGCAGACCCATTGCTTACTTTAGTAAGGCTTTATCACCAAATAACTTGAGTAAATCTGCTTATGAGAAAGAGTTAATGGCTTTAGTGCTAGTTGTACAACATTGGAGGCTATATCTTCTCTGCAGAAGCTTCAATGTTTATTATGATCAACGTACTTTGGGGTATTTGCTGCAGTAGTGAATAACTACAACATAACAGCAGAATTAGATAGCTAAATTGTTGGGATATCAGTTCGAAGTGGTTTGTAAATCGGGCCCTGATAATAAAGTTGTGGATGCTTTGTCACAGGTGTTTAAAGATAATGAATTAAGAAATATGATTTATTTTCCAATATGGTTGTAGGGACAACAAGTACAGGTGGAGCAACAATCAGATCCGTTCCTTAAAAGGGTGGTGGAAAACATTCAACATGTTAATCCTAAACAAGGGTTCAATTGGAAGCAAGGCATATTGTTGCATAAAGGACAATTAGTTTTGTCAGCATCATCTCCCTTGATTCCACACATCTTAGAAGAATTTCATGCATCCCCTATAGGGGACATTCGAGTTTTCTACGGACATATAAGCGGGTTGATGGGAATCTATATTGGGTTGGCATGAAAAAAAGGGTGCAAGCATTTGTTAAGCAATGTGATATATGTCAAAGGCAAAAGTATGTAGCAACATTGATATTGGTATCGCGCAACGGAATGTTTAAGCGTTTGGACAAAAACCAAGAGGAGGGTGAATTGGGTTCTTAATAAAAATTGTGCTTTTAAAATTTTCCCTTTTAATATCAAAGATCAATTAAAATTATTTCCTTTATTTTAATAAACACAATAAAATAAAGAGAGTAGAGAAGAGAAAATTGCGCAAAGTATTTATACTGGTTCGGATCAAAAGACCCTACGTCCAGTTGTTAATCTCTCAAAAACGAGATTAACTCAATCACTAAAATAAACCAAACTTACAATCAATGACAAGAAAGATTAGGGTTTAGAAAACACCTCTCTTGAATCACACAAGAGATGAAGACACCTCCCTTGAAATCCACAAGGGATGAAAACACCTTCCTTGAATCACACAAGGAATGAACACCTCCTTTGAATTACACAAAGGATGACTGGCTTCTCCTAGCAACAGCAGCAGCACTCAATCACTCAAGATCCCACTTGATGAAAGTTATCACTCTACCCATACTAGGTTTTTCAAAGCCTTCCCACAGAGAGTTCTCAAGTACTCAGACTTCTCTAACTTCTATATGTTGATAATGAAAACCTACCACTCTATCTATAGAGGCCTATTTAGAAATTAGGTTAAGAATTTGAAAAGTTAAGTCACAACTGCCACAAATAATCGATTATCATAGAAACTTTTATGAAAATATTTTTCTCACTGTGATAATCTATTATTAGTCAGGATAATCTATTATCAGCAGGTGATAATCGATTATCAGCAGGTGATAATCGATTATCAGCAGTGATAATCGATTATTCCAGAGGCAGTTCTCAAAAATCAGTTTTAATTGAGATAATCAATTATCACTAAGAATAATCGATTATTCCAGTGAGTTTTGCAAATAAATAAAATTCTCTTGGTGCTCTACTACTTGGGTTTTTCCTTTTGACTCTTGACATGCTAATTTAACTATTTTAAATAACAAACACAAATTACAAGACTTAAACAACTAAACCCTTAAGTCTTCAATGCATCTCTTGAATCAAAGCATTCTTTTAAGTCTTCAACATTTTTCCATGCATCATCATCAAGTCTTCCATACTTCTTCATAAGTCGTCATCATCATCAAAACTCCTTATTGGAAGAAGATGTCCATCTTCTTCTTTTTGTCAACAATTGATAACGTTGTTTTCTACCTTTTATTGATGTTAAGTTTCGTGAATAAAATCAACTCCAACATAGCGTTTATCTTGTTTAATCCTCTAGTTTATGTTGTTTTTGCATTGTTTCGTATTTTAGTTGTTTTATATTTTTTTACTTCTATTCTCTGTTATGAGTGTGTGAAATAAAACAATAGGAAGCAATTCTGGTGGAGGAAAACAAGCTGAAACTCAAGGAAGCATGATTGGACATGAAAGATTGACTTTTACACAAATACCCATGTCGAGGGTTGCCAAGATCAAGTCCAACACTACAAAAATGGAGAAAGGACTCTTGTATATGTATATACTACCTTCGACCACCCTTGGAAGGCCAAAAAATGACCATTGGGCGTCAGGGTCACTTGCTGGGCGAGCAGGTGACTCGCTGGGCGAAAATGACAGACCAGGACTATAGTATGCGAGTCACTGGGCAAAAATATGGCTTACCCAGCGAGTTCCATGTCTGAGAACGTCGATTTTAGGCCTCGCTAGGCGAGAATGAAATCGCTGGGCGATAATATCGACCTCAATACGCGAATATGGTTATTTAATCATGTTTCTACGAGAGTATTAGGGGATTCCTCATTTTTCACGAATATAAACACCTTGGGTGCTTGGGAGAGACTCTTGGAGGCTATTAATGGTGTTGGGAAGCTCTCCCTTCTCCTTCTTGGGTCTCCTTCTTCATCCATGGAGGTTTTACCCCTTTTGGGTTGGAGAGGATGATGGTTTACAAAATTGGAGGCGGAGAAGCGAATGGGAGGCGCAATTGGAGCATGGAGCAGTATTCAAGAACCTTGGGAGAGAGATTGTTTCTACTTTATGGTTCTATTTTTGTTCCCTATTCTTCAATTTTGTAAAACCCTAAGTTCTCCACCATGGAGAGCAATTTCTATTTTGTTGAGATTAGATGTAAAACATCAAATTCTTGTGTAAAATTGTGTTGTTAATTTATATGCTTTTTCAATTCATGTTAGTATTTGATTTCCATGCTTAATTCTTGTTGTGGTTTAATCACCCATGGCTTGTTTGTGGTTCTTGAGGTGTTGGGAGACATCTTTAGAATCTATATTTGAAATTAAATACCTAATGGATGGTTGTATCTAGGAATATAACTTGGTTCATTAGTAACCTTAGATTCTTGAAACTAATGCATGATTTCACTTATTGAGGGTTCAAGGAATTGAAACTTGATGAATGATCATAGGCTTAGAGGCTTTAGGAATATGATTTGAGTATTCTTGTGAATTGATTTTAACATGAATATAGAATTGGGATAATTTAGAATGCATGAGAATGAAGTGGTTGAAGTCTAATCTTGACAAATTATAAATACACTATGTTAATTAATTTCTTGTTGCACACCAACTGTTTCATGAAATACAAAAAGAGTTTCTTAGTGCTTTTGTGAACTTTGTGTCTAATTGAGTCGTGAATTGCGAGAGTTGTCATGCGTTGCACAAGTCCCTTGGGAGAGAACGATAAAATACTTATTACTTGCTATGTGCGACCGGTGCACTTGCCGTGTTGGTTTTTCACTAACAAACATCTCTAGTTGAGCTCTTACAACCATTACCCATACATGATTGCGTTTATGAGGATATTTCCCTTGACTTTATAATGGGGTTGCCCAAATCGAAGGGATTTGATGTTGTGTTTGTGGTAGTAGACTGATTGTCAAAGTATGGGCACTTTATACCTCTCAAGCATCCATATACGGCAAGAAAAGTGGTAGAAATATTTGCTAAGGAAATTGTGAGGCTTTGATACTATACCATGTAAATAGAGAAAACAAATAACATTTTGAGGGAGAGAAAATGGGAAATAGGGAAAGATTTATTATAAGGAGCGGTGGGTTCTAAAAGAGACGTAGACAATCTGATTGTCTACTTTGCCCAATCTGTCCCAAATTCCCAAAAAATCCCCCCTCTCACGTATGACTCCTCACACAATAAAAAAGGTTTGACACTCTTAGACCTTGCCTCTCACTCATTCTTTCATCTCCTGCCAACAAGGCAGCGTTTCACTCAATCATAGGAAAGATCTTGTGGTCCCCACGAGTTTCCATTTCCTTCTCTCATAGACATTATGTATATGCCTATTAGGCCCTTTTCCAACCTTATCTTTATCAACACTCCCCCCTTTATAATTCACCTTATCCTCAAGGTGGAAGTCAAGAAAAGATTCCTTCATTTTGCCTAGTAATTCCTATGAATTCTCACATTCTGGCAGGTTTTTCAATTTCACCAAAACTTCCAGAGATTGCTCCTCATGACCCCTTATTGCTAACACCTCCTTTGGATGCACTTGTAGCTCTAATTCTTCATCCACGTAAGGAGGCAAAGGTTGGGTCTCCACTATAGTAGTCATAGTGGGTTTCAATAATGACATATGGCAAACAAGATGTACTTTTTTGTATTTTGGCAATTTCAATATACGTGTCACCTCCCCAATTCTTTTTGTGATTTCATATGGCCCGTAATATCTAGGAACTAGTTTCTAATTAATCCTACTTGCCAACTTCTTCAGCTTATATGGTTGAATCTTCAAGTACACCATATCTCCTACCTTATAACTCACTTCCCTCTTATTCTTGTTTGCTTGCTATTTAATACGATTTTGGGCTTGAGCCAGCCGATCCTTCAATATATTTAATGTTTCATTTTGATATTTGATCATCCAAGCAACTTCCTCCATCGGGGTGGTTGAACTATCTCCTCTAATCAAAGAAGGAGGATCCCTCCCATACAAAGCTTTAAATGAGGTCATCTTTGTAGATTCATGGTAATTGGTATTATATCAGTATTTTGCCCAGCTCAACCATTGATGCCATTGTCTTGGTTTCTTCCCTTTCATACACCTCAAATATGTCTCTCAGCAACAATTCACCACTTTCGTTTGCCCGTCCGTGTGGGTGGTAAGTTGAGCTGAATTTCAATTTAGTGTTGACCATCTTGAATAGCTTAGTCTAAAAGGAACTCATAAATACCCTATCCTGGTCATACACAACAGATTCTGGGAACCCATGAAGTTTTATCACCTCTTTCAGAAATAATTCAGCAACCTCTTTTGCACTATAAGGGTGGGCTAGAGCAATGAAATGAGCGTACTTTGTAAGACCCGAGAAATTTAAATAATTAAATAAATAATTATTTAATAAATGCGGGTAGTAGAAGCCTTTATAGCATTTAATGTTAATTGTTGTGACATGAAAAAGTACTAGCTTAAATGGTTGAGAGTACTTGGTTATGTTGAGAGGATTTGGGTTCAAGACCTATATGTGCCAATTATATGATATTTTGAAATGTGCATTATTTTAATGTTATGCTTGAATGTGAGTAATGATAATGTAATCCTAAAATTATAGGAATTATTACGAAAAAGGTATTGGGTGATTTGGTTGTGCACTTGACTTGGTAGTTGAGTAGTTATGGGTTCAAACCTTAATGAGAACATAAATAAACTATACGAAAAAGGTATTGGGTGATTTACTTTGACTTGAATATGAAAGGGTGGAGAAAACCCTAACCCTAAGAAGGGGAGACTAGGGGGCTGAGAAAATACGTTGTTAATGACTAATAAATAGTCATTATGCCTTTTTTATACAAATTTTCGTTTAGAGAGTAAATGAGAATTATTACTCTAATAATTTGGTGAGAAAGTAGTGGTAAGAGTGTGTAAACTGCTGTTGTGAGTGCACTAAGAAAGGAAGTGATCAAAGGAACCATTATCAGCATAGGCGTAGTAGGGGTTTCAGGTCAATTTGGTGGTGAAACAAAAGAGAACTAGTAGGGAGCCCGAAATAAGCATGGATTTTTTGAATTTAGCAAGGATTTCCAGGTAAGGGGAGATATTTCATGTATTCTGAAATGTGTATGAATGAATGTGCCTTGCCATGAATTTTCGTGCTCTATATGATATGATTTAGAGGTTGATTGTTTTGAGGTTGTTTGAGCAATCCCTTATGCGTTTAAATGAATATGATGAAGGTTTCTGTACTGTATGGTTGTTTATGGTTCAATCTCATGTTTTGGTTGTCCAATTGGGTTTAAAACATGTCCATGAGAATTGCCGCTGGTATAGATTGCTTGATAGTGTTTGAAATGTGGTTTTTGTATTGTTTTCTGGTGTTTGCGTGCGTGAACAATGAAGACATATGCTATTATCGCTTAAGCGAGCAAGTCTCGCCTAGGCGAAAATAGCAGAGCCTCGACCTTGGTTCTACTCGAGCATCTCGCTCAAGCGTAGAGTCCATATTTTGAGTGACAGATCATCTCGCTCAGGCGAGAGTTACTCGCATAAGCGAGAAATCGTGAGAGATTTGTATGTTTTTGCTTGAATCGCTGCCCAGGCGGACTTTGGTTCTGGGCGAAGAGTGATCTCGCCCAAGCGAGAAGGTCTCACCTAAGTGAGCATTCGCAAATTGCCACGATGACATGCTCGCTCAGGCGAGAGAGCCTAGCTTAAGTGAGACAGGTGTGATTGATTGGGCGAATGCTTCTAGCCTAAGCGAGATTAATGCAATTTTGTGTTTTTAAAGCTATGTGGTATGCACAAGTAAAGTCCCTTGGCGGCGCTTAGGCTGCACCAGGCAATATTGTTGCAGGCGTGGGTTTTGTGTGTGTTGTTTGTACGCGATGATGCAGACTTGGACCAGGAGATGCTGTGCCATGAGCGGGTAGGTTCATGGATGGTGGTGAACATGTGATGATATGAGCGGGGAGGTTCATATCCAGTTACTCTCGTGTGGGGATACGAGCGAGGTGGGTTTGTATGTTTCGTGCTCACACTTGAGAGATGGTGCGTACGGGGAGGTACGTAGTTGGTGGATCACATGTGTTGGACAACGGGCGGGTAGGTTTGTAGAGCAGGACTACGAACAGAGAGGTTCGTAGAGCAGGAATACGAGCGAGGAGGTTCATAGAGGTAGGATCACGAGCGGGCAGGTTCATGTGAGCATCATAAATCCTGAGTCCATGGCTAACTATGTTGTGTGAATTGAAGGTTGAATAGCCTTGGGGTGTTAAGGACTTGGCCAAGAATTAACTAGAATCAAACAGTTGGGGGTTTTATGATTTTATTAAATTATGTGTTAATTTATTATAAGTTCACCTTTTCTGTTTATGTTTGGCGATGATCGTGTGATTCGTTACACGGGAGCAGATGATGCTACAAGTGATGCTAGTGATGCATAGAGATGGAGAGAAGGCTAGCTTGGGGGCTCTTAAGATGGGGATTTTTATGATGTTATTTCATTATGTTGGATTTTAAAAACTTGTAATAAGATTATTATTTAGTTATGTTTAAAGTATGGCGTGTTGAAAAATAACTTGAATTTTTCCCGCGTTTGGGAATAATAAAATTATGTCGATTGATTTTCTATATTTTATTTATTTATTTTAATTAAGTAATTTCTAGTAGGGGTGTTACATACTTGGTGAGCATGTCTACCACCACCAGTACCGTATCCAACCCTCCAGTTTTTGGTAATCCTCCAATGAAATCCATAGAGAGGTCTGTCCAAATTTGTTTGGAAAAAGGGAGGGGTTGTAGTAATCTTATTGGACTCAAAGCTTGATACTTATTCCTCTAACACACCTCACACCTCTGTACATAATGTTGGATTTTCTTTCTCATCCCTTCCCAGAAAAACAGTTTAGAGATTATTTTATATGTGCAGAAATAGATATTCTTTTTCATCTCCCTACCGCTAAGTCATGAAACTCTTTTAATATTAAATCAATTTTCAGGGACCCTTTTGGTATGACCAACCTGTCTTGATAGTATAAGATTCCTCTTTTTAATGTGTACCATGAATGTTCTCCGTTCTTCATCAACAAATCTTGAATTAGTTTGCCCAATTTTTCATCTCTTTCAACCTCTACTTCCAACTCTTCCCATTCTAAGAATTTGACTGTTGAAATAGTTGAATATAACATCCTTCTTGAAAGAGCATCAAAAACTCGATTTTTTGTCCCTGCTTTGTATTGTATCTGAAAATCAAAATCCAACAATTTTGAAATCCACCTTTTTTGCTCCTCACTCATCAATCTTTGTTCAGCTAAGAACTTCAAACTCTTTTAATCAGTCCGCACAATGAAGTGCCTCCTTGGAAGATAATGTCTCCATTTCTGTATTTCCATGACTACTTCCATCAGTTCTTTTTAAAAAACTGATTTGCTCAAAGCCCTATCCAAAAGGGTATGACTCATAAGCAACTAGTTGTCCTTCCTACATCAACACAACTATAATCCCCTTGCCTGAAGCATTAGTTTCTACAATGAATATCTTCTTGAAGTTTGGGACAACAAGTACCAACACTTGGGTCATTGTTGTTTTCAAATTATCAAAGGCCTTCTAGGCTAATTCATCCCATTTGAATTGTTCTTTCTTCAGTTGTTAAGTTAAAGGCCATGCTAATTTTCCATATCCTTCAACAAATTTGCGGTAATAGCTTGTAAGACCAAGGAATCCTCTAAGCCCCTTCACATTCTTCGGAACTGGCAATCCACCATTGACTTGTCCTGGTTTGGATCAACCGCTACCCCTTGGCCTGAAATAACATGCCCCAAATACTCTATTCTTATCTTTCCAAATGAGCATTTCTTCTCGTTCACCACTAGGTTATTTTCTCTAGCACGTCCAACACCTTCTTTACATGCTCGACATGACACTCCATGGGCTTGTTGTAAATTAGGATATCGTCAAAAAACACCAAGGTGAATTTCCTCAAATATGGGCTCAAAATTTTATTTATGAGAGTTTGGAAGGTTGACAAAGCATTTGTAAGCCCAAAAGGCATTACCAAGAATTCGTAATGTCCTTCATGAGTTCTGAAAGTAGTCTTCAAAACATCTCCTTCCTTAATTCTAATTTGGTGGTATCCTGATTTGAGATCCAATTTGGAAAAAATTTGAGCTCCTCCCAACTCATCTAACTATTCATCTATAATGGGAATGGGAAATTTGTCTGGTACCGCCACCTTATTTAAAGCCCTATAATCAACACAGAACTGTCATCGCCTATCTTTCTTCCTAACCAAAATAACATGGTTGTTGTAAGGAATATTACTAGGCTTGATAATCCCTGCTATCAGCATTTCCTTCACAAACTTCTCAATTTCATTTTTTTTTATAGTAAGGATATCTATAAGGCCTTATATTGGGGATATTTGCCCCCTTTTTGAGAATAATAGCTTGATCATTGACCTCTTGGGAGGTAAGTTAGTGGGCTCTGTAAATAAATCCTCAAACTCTTCTAAAACAGCAGCCAATTTGGAGTGAATGACAGTACCCTTCTCGGTTTCTAATGGTGAGAAATTCTGATAAGACAACATATATCCTTCTCCTTTATCATTGAGGGCCTTTATCATAGCTTTCCTTGAAGCTTGAGATTTACAAAGGGAGGGGTCACCTTTAATCATTCTTCTTTCCCCTTTGTGTTCCCACTTCAACAATAGATTCTTGAAATTTGCTTTAACGTTTCCCAAACTGGCCAACCAATCCATGCCCAAAATTATATCCGTCCCTCCTATATCCATTAAGAAAAAAGTTGTACTATTGGAACCCCCTAAATCTCCAACTCTAACTGTTTGCATATTCCTCTATTAATCACCTTATCTCCAGTTCCTATTTCCACCCCAAAGTGATGACCACTACATCCAACTTTTCCTCCTTTACCTCCAAATTCAGTTTGAAATATCTTTCTGCACGAAAGATCCAACCGTAAGCGTTGTTCCCCTGAAATATCGGAATCTGCAGTTTCCTGCCCCCAAAGTCTCTCGATGAGTCACAACTTAAGCTAAGAGAGCTGGAACTCATTCATTCTTCCATTACATCATTGGCCACTTCTCCATCCACCTCCTTGTTTCTCCTCTGTCTTCGGTGTGATCGACATTGTCAGGTCTGCCACTATGAGACCGATTGTGAGAGATAGTTAATTTTTTTAACTCTTCTAGTTGTTGTTCGAGCCCATCCATTCGTTTTTCCACGACTTTGCACATAAAGACCATGCACACCTAGAACCTAGTGCTCTGAATACCAATTGATATTATACCACGTAAATAAAGAAAACAAATAACATTCCGAGAGAGATAAAAGGGGAAATAGGGAAAGATTTATTATAAGCAGTAATGGGTTCCAAAAGACACGTAGACAATCCAATTGTCTACTTTGCTCAGTCTGTCCGAAATTCCCAAAAATTCCCCCCTTTCACGTATGACTCCTCACACAATAAAAAAGTTCTGACACTCTTAAACCTTGCCTCCCACTCACTCTCTCACCTCATGCCATCAAGGTAGAACCGTTTAACTCAATCATAGGAAAGATCTTATGGTCCCCACGTTATGGGTTTCCACTTCCTTCTCTCATAGACATTTTGTATATGCCTATTAGGCCCTTTTCGAACCTTATCTTTATCAAGCTCCATGGGATACCCAATTAAATTGTAAGTGACCGAGACCCCTTATTTATGAGTTTATTTTGGTAAGAGTTGTTTTGTTTACAAGGTACTATGCTAAAGATGAGCTCATCTTATCATCTCGAGATGGATAATCAAATATAAGTGATGAATAAGTGTCAAGAGACTTACTTGCGGTGCTTTATTTTGGAACAACCTAAAAATTGGGTGGATTGGTACCATAGGCTGAATTATGGTACAATACCACTTTCCATGTGACTTTGGCAAAAACACCCTTTGAAGTGGTATATGGGAGCACCACCTCCGTTGGTTCGCTTTACACAAGGAGAAACGAATATGAAGGCTATGGCAACAGAATTAGTTGATAGAGATGAAGCTCTATGACAATTAAAATATCATTTACTGCGTGCTCAACAAAAGATGAAGAAATATGCAGACAGGAAACACAAACCAGTGGTGTTTGAGCTAGGAGAATGGGTATTTGTAAAATTGCGACCACATAGGCAACAAACAGTGGAATCGACGCACTAATCCAAAGTTGGCAGCTTGTTATTATAGACCATTTCATGTTTTGGCCAAGGTGGGAGTTGTTTCATACAAGTTGAAGTTACCAAAGACAACTGGAGTGCATTCGATATTTCATGTATCATAGCTGAAATGAGCAGTTAGAGATTATTCTACAGCACTTGAATTGCCCATAAATTTGGAATTGGAGCCATGAGAATTTGGAACCAGAGACCATTCTAGCAACACGAGAATTTATGAAAAAAGGGGAGTTAATTAAGCATTGGTTGGTGCGTTGGAAGGGCAGAACTGTAGAAGAAACCACTTGGACAAATATAGTGTTGCTATAAAGCCAATTCCCTCATCTTCGCCTTGAGGACAATGCGATTTTTGGAGGAGGGAATAATGATAAAACACTTGAGGATGGGTTGATACAACAGGAAAAAGATAGTGGAGAAGACAATGTTAGTGGAAGGCCCAAAATATGAAAGGTTAACTCTAGGAAGAAGAAAACAGGCCCAGAGAATATTAATTAATTAGGAAGGGTAATGACGTGGAAAAGAATGTAAGTATTTGAGAGGGGAAGAAAGAGAGAGGATACGAAGAGTTTGTTATGAAATAGGGTAAGGAGAGTTGTCTCTCTAGAGGATTCATAGACTCAGGAAAGATACTATAGTGTCTTGCACTTGGTTTGCTCATTTTCACATATTCAATAATACAATTTCCGTAGACTATCATTTTCTGTTCTATTTTGAATTGATTTTGCTATCATCAGTTTGTTACATAACATGCATATGAATTGTTATCTACTAAATTTGATTACTTATCCCTAAGATAGTTGATTATTTATAAGTTACTCATTATAGTTAGTCATGTGTGTGGGTAGCTTAAAAGATAAAAATTTTGAAGTTTTTTTTTTCTTTTCTTAAGAAGGGGAGACGTTCCTTCACAATAATCCACTTTCTAGCCATTGGGACTTATTTGAATTGTAGAAGAAAGATGAATTCTAAATGTGCAAAAAACAGTCATGAAAGTGTATTCAACACTTAATGTAACTCCTTTTCTCTCGGACTTGAAATTTATATCCTTTAAATGCTTCGAAGTGACACACTAATTGGATTGAAGTGAATATTATTCTGCTTTATGGAATCATGCAGCCAGAAAGGGGTGAACTAATGGGAAATTAGAACCAAACACTAGTGCAGAATAAGCTTTTTACAACGCCCAATATGCACCGGTTCATGCGCAAACGAGGCATATGAAGACGCGGTGGCACTTTTGTAATTTTTTCGAACTTTTATGCCTCGGTTGTACATAGAACCGAGGCATAAACCCCTTAAAATTTTTATTTTTTCCGCTGCTTTGATATTTTCCAACAGGTGGTAGACTTTTATGCCTTGGATCAAATCTAATCGAGGCAAATAAATGTTTATGCCTCGGGTCTCCTATAACGAAGGCAAATAGATGTTTATGCCTCGAGTCTCTTATAACCGAGGCATATTTGATTGCTTTTCGAGTGGAATATGCCTCGGGTTGCATGTAACCGAGGCAAATAGATGTTTATGCCTCGGTTTAAAATCAACCAAGGCAATAAGTCTTCTTAGGGTTAAAAAGAAATCGCACCACTATTCATCTTCTTCGTGTGAGCAGCAGCAATTTTCTCTCTTCCATTTTCGAACGCAAGTTTCGTTGCAGAAACAAGTTTCGCGCCCCTTCCTTTTCAACTTCTCGTATCTTCCTCCTTAGTTTCTTGTCCAACTCCTTGATTCTTGCGAGCAACTTCACCTTCTCGCTCTCGCAGTCCTCCAATTTCGAAACTGTAGCATTTCGCTTCTCTTCAATGTTTTTCAGAGCGGACACCTTGGACTGCACCAACTCCATGAGGTTCTTGTGCATCGCCATGTTCTCGTCGACCTCGCGCTGGAGCTGGTCGATGCGACGCCGTTTCAATGCTGCGTCGGATTTAAATTAAGGATAAAGTTAGGAGCAGAAGACGTACTCGATTTGCGCGATGCGGTCCTTGGCATCTTGAATTGAAGCGACGAGGATGGTGTTGAGACCGCCGACGTGGTTTGCGGCGCCGACGTTAGTGAGAGGAAACCCTAACTTCGGAGAAGGAGGGTGGGTCAAAAAGTTTTTTATTTTAAATTTGTGATACCTATTAGGCCTCGGTTCCTTCCAGAACTGAGACAGTAACCCTCGCATATGCCTCGATTCATAACCGAAGCATAAACAGATCCTCTTTTACCTCGTCAGTATATGTCTCGGGTGTAAAACCGAAGCCAAAAGGTTAAAATAACCGTGGTCAAAACCCTCCCCTAGTGAAAACAAATCTATAATAAAACATACATAAAAACAAAAATAAAGTATTACAAAATGACAATGGTACAATTGGAAGTCCCTAAAAAGAAGATATAAGACACTCATCGAAGGAAAAAAAATGGTTTCTGTTTCTGTATTTGAAGAAAAAATAAGATGCATTTGATCACTAACTTACATAAAAGAACAAATAGTTTTTTTATTTTATTTTCCATAACACTTGTTTTGTCTGTTTCACAACAAATAAGATAGCAAACAAATAACAAAATAGAAGAATCGAAATTTAGAAAGTAAATTGAAACTATATGATGAGTGGTACTAGTTGATGGGTTGGGTGCACATTAAGTAAATTTAGGACCAAGCTACTTTATTGAAACCTAAACCACTAGAAAAACAAAGAAGACTTTGACCTTAATAACAATGAACAACGAAAACCCTCAGGAGGGATTTCTGGCAGGCATGCGATTGAGCTGATATTGACTACACAGAACTGACCATTTATAAGCCACCTCCAACATTTGAGATTCATATTTCCTCACATTTTGAAGCTCTGTT
>Ga0214543_1003155_pt1 | contig 32180 bp, 22 predicted proteins | sample CNSS2metaG_FD_160094 | JGI IMG/M metagenome (GOLD analysis project Ga0214543, IMG submission 160094) | Root nodule microbial communities from cowpea collected in UCLA plant growth center, Los Angeles, California, USA - CNSS2 | ecosystem: Host-associated > Plants > Roots > Nodule | place: USA... | reverse complement strand
ATATATATATATATATATATATATATATATATATATATATATATATATATATATATATATATATATATATATATATATGTGTGTGTATATATATATATATATATATATACATTACTATATCGATAGAAAATATATATTGGCCGTTCAGATTCGGAGTTGATATACAATAATGATGAGAATCTACATAAGATGTCGGGTTTTTTTTTATTATATATATGTATGTCGTTTAGCTTTCAAGCAAAACTTCCAAAATCAGACTCTAAAACTTCTGCAAGCTTCGCATTGCAATGGCTTCGTATTCTTCTCTAAGCCTTAACAACTTCCACCCGTGTTGGCTTTCGGTTCTTAATCCCATCAAGGTAAGTCATTTCCAGTATTTTTAGTGATTTCTTGTTCAACATCATTTTTGCGCTCAGTTTATATGGTTTTTAAGTTTGATCTTCGATTTATGTTGTTAGATTATAAATTAATGTCCTTTTTTTTCATTCATGTGTTATTGTTTGTCGGCTATTAACAAATTCCCCAAAAATAATTACTTATAATGTTAATATTCTTCGAATTTGGTCTGAATAAGGTTGTCAATTTGTATTCGGAATATGGTTGTCAAATGTAATGTTGATACATTTTGTATACTGTAATTGATACTTCGCAGCACTATGTTGCTTTTGAAAAACCCTTTTTTGTTTATTGGGAGAAGGAAATTGGTGTGCAATGCTGCAGATTTATAGATCCAGAAGGAAATGTATTCGAGATACAACTGAATGAAGCATTATTGGCTAAAAGAAAATTCCCTGCAGGTTTTCTTTTAGCAAAAATGTATAACTTAAGGCTTCTATATTTTATAAATGTCCGCTATGTAGGAGGAAACTTGTTTCATTCTAGGGTTTTCGACTGGGATTAGACTGAAATTAATTACCATATTCCTAATGAACAAACTCAGTTTCCTAAACCTGTGAGATCAGTAAAGTTCTTCACCTGTTTCTGCGTAGATTTTCCACTACAACCGGTAAACATTTATAAATTGTTGATTTTTACTAATTTTCATTTGACAAAATTTTGTACTTAGATTAATTTGATCATAATTCATATTCCAATTGTGAATCAGGGATCTATAATTTTCGATGATGCCTTTTCCCATTTCTGGGGACCAATATTTGACTCCTCAAATCCTAACATGTACCAAAAAGTTAAAATGATAGACCCCGTGGGCAAGAATTATGAAGTTTTCATTGAGGGATCTTACACAGGAAGGATATTTGCTAGACATGGATTAGAAAAAATGGTAACCAATTATGATCTACGTGAGGATCAGGTATTGCGTCTCAATTTTATAGGGGATCGCAAATTCTTGTTTAGGATATTCTCTTTGATAGGAAATAAAATAATTTATTCCAAACCATTGATCAAAGATGAAACTACCATAAATGAGGACGATGCTTTAGAAAGTGAGTTTTACTACACAACGATCAAGACTTTAACCGACTATGATGTTCATTCTTCTTCACTAGTATGATTTTTTAATGTTCTATATTTTCCTTTATGTCGTTTATTCAATTTTTTAATAGATTCTAATTTAATTTTTCAGTATTTGGATTTCGAGTTTGCTTCAAGAGCGTTGGTAAAGAACAAGAAATATCATGAAATTCACAATACCAATGGTTGTTCGTGGTCATGCACCGTAAGATGGGCCAAGAAAAGGACATACGAATGCTTTTTAAGTTGTGGATGGAAGAAATTTTGTGCTGAAAATGGATTCCAAGCCGGAGATGTCATAACTTTTGGGGTCGATATAAATCGATCAAATATTATTAATGTTAGGAAGGATTAAGTTTAAACTGTTATGTAACAGTATGTTAGAGGATTATATATGTTTTTGAGTACTTCTGCATGGATGGTTATGGAATTTAGAAGTAATGGCTAAGTTAAAACTTATTTTGTTTCCAATGAAGCTTATTGTTTATAGTACATTATATATTTTGTTTTCAGTTACATTATTGTTTATAGTACATTACTTATTTTGTTTCCAATTAGTGTTATTGTTTATAGTACATTCCAAGTATCATAATTAAACCAATTAAACTAACTGTTTGTCACGTAAAGTATATCATGTAAATGATGATTACATCACAATTCTATTAATCAAAAGTTATCCTTAATTTTAATAAAAAAATGTTATCTTTAATCTTAATAAAAAAAGAACGATAAAATTGCACTAATAATGTGACTTAAATGATAATAAGATTATGTGGAATACGAAAGTAAATACAACAAAAGTTCTTCTAACATTCTATGATTGATTAAAAATAAAGCAGTTTATCAGTCGTTACGATAATTAACATACATTTATCAAAAGTGATGAAATTATTAATTCATCAAATTACAAAAAACCAAAACACATAGTCCAATCACTCGATCTCTTGCTTGATAGTCTTCATGGGCTTGGTAGCTGATAGTTCACCAGACTCTATGTCCTGAGACGATTATACAGATACACCACTATTTGGAAGGATTCTCTTTGATGGAGTACCCAAAGAAGAAATATCAGGATCATTGTCAGTTGTTCCACTCAAACTCATCTGCATCAATTTATAAATTACAAGTATATTATTATAACTTAAAAAAAATGCAAAATAAACAATTGAATAAATACAAAAATAATTACCAAGTCATGATCAGTGTCTGCTGCTAAATTACAAACCCCTTTTGAACGAAAGTCAGCAATCTAACCAAATAACATCGACAAACAATAATATTAAAATATACTTTATGAAGATGGAAAATTACAAAATCAATCAATACATAGAACAAATTAAAGACAGATTTAAAAGGACTTACCATGCCACTGGAAGTATCACCTCCTACATCAATTTGTTCTTATGACTGCACTCAGCAAGCTATGAAATACAAAATAATTAGAATAATAGCATATTGAATAAAGTGTATAATTTAAAGGCAAATATGAAGTATAGCAAAGAAATATTATTGAAAATAGTTACTTGTACGGGTTGTATAAGCTTCTTAATGTAATTGATTATTTCAAGTAAGTCAGACACTTTAATGACAAAGACACATCTATTCCTTGGTTGGGTTCGAACTTTGAAAGCGAGAGTACAACCTAACATTACATCCAAGTCATCAGGAAAGCACTTGGGATCATCTTCACCCACCTAATTAAAAAATGAAAATAAAAACAATTTAATATCAATGACAAAGCAACTAATGAGACTGATGCTGACAGTATTAACCTTGATCATTTTCTTTTGCAATTCTTCAGCGGAAATACCAATAATGTTTCTACATTCTTGATCCCACACCACAAAGTTAGCACAATTAAACGCATCATCACAAACTTGCAACTGAAGTTTATACCTACAAACATTTGGAATATTATAACAAATAAAATACAAAAACATGATCATATGAAGTTGAATGAATATAAAATAAAATACGAACTTGAACATGGAAATGTTGTTTTCTTGATCACAATAGGTGCATTTGAAAGGACCAATTTCATTAGTTCTTTTGTTGCAATGATTACAAACCAAGTAGTACCACCCATCGTTATCAAGAGTAAACTTAGTGGTTGTCACCACAGTTACACATATAATTTCCTGCACGGAAAAATAATTTAGTCAAATATCGAAAAAACTACTATATAATCAAAACAATAGATACGTTTGTTTATAAACATAACTTTTTTATCAATGGAATTTCATATATGCTCTTCACTAAACATTTATAAACAAACCTTTCAGCATCACTGTATTGGGAGGACTGAGTACCAGATTGACTCATAATTGTTAATTCATCAGCAGAGATTCTGAAATATAAGTAATCATAAAACAATTCTTTACAATTGAATTATTATATGACTTATACCTAATCATGTACATATTTTACAAAAATTTGAAACAAAGATACGATAATTACTCATTTAACTGTTATTTGAATTGCATAATTTCGGGAATATCATCATCCATAAGTAATTTGGTCCCATTCCATGTATTGGACACAGACTGGCCATTCCCCTATTCAAACCAAAATTAATCAGGAACAAAATAAAGATCTTTTGACAAAATAATAAAATAACGACATAAGTACCTGTAGCTGCTTTAACCTTGGCTTGAGTAAGAATCATAACCAACTTGTCGGTATTTGGATTGTCATTATACCTTTCTAAAACTTTCTTGCAATATTCATCCCATAACGTACAAGAAACCACACCACCACTACATATGAAGAATTTGGTTAAAATAAATAATATGTCCTATAAAAATAATCATTATAACGTCATTACCTCATATCCATCAAACTAAAAATAACATTTTTAGATTGTGCCTTAGTTTTGACGTTATCTACCCAACCAATCAAATCTGAAATCATAAAGATTACAAATTAAAAGCAAGAATAATTACAACATCATACTTGCCTAAATAAAGCAAATAAGATCATTCTAATTGTACATACCAATCAACAAATCCGGAGAGAAATTAACAGCCACTACCACTTTTATGCTTCGAAATTGGTAAAAACTATTGGGTACATTTGCAATAGCTTGGGGACGGACAGAGGTGGCTCCGATAAACAACAATTTAAAAGGATGGTCACACACTCTATATTGACCATCATTTTTCACAATTTTGAAATTGTGCATGAGATATGTATCGCCTTCCTTCAACTTACCATCTCAGATATCAAATTCGTCCTTCTTAACTATGCAATGTATCTTGTCCCCCTGACAAACGATATGCAAAACCAACAACCAATAAATACAAGATTCTCAAACACAATCAAGGATAAAAGAAAAAATACATTATTATTACCATTTGGTCAATCAAAATCATTTCAAGGTGCACATTGGATTCACGGTTATGAATATACCACAAATCAAGCACTCTCACACCAAGTTTTAGGGTCTCCCTCCTGCCATCAATATCTTTAATCATATCCAACTTCTTTGCCATTAGAACCTAGGAAAAATGACAATATCAAAAAAAAAAAAACATATCATCAATACAAATACATTCAAGTATCACACAATGAAAACCTAGACTTCAATAATAACCTACAGGATACTCATAAAAACGAAAACTTTAACGGAGAACAAAGCATAATGGTCAAGAAAAAACCAAACAATCATAACTATACTGGAAATACAACAAAGTAGACGACCTTTATGGCGAACGAAAATAAAAACAAAAAAATTACATCATCAAGTAACCATAATATAAACAGCAAACGCAAACTTTAACAAATATGAAGAAAGAAGACAGATTTATAAACAACAAAAAAAATTACAACTAAAGTTCAACTTCATATAAACTAAAGGAAAACCTAGGGCAACGAAGAATAAAAGAAAAAAAATGATGAAGCACAGAAAACACAAAGGTATAGATGACGTAGAAAAATTTGAATCCTACAGTTTGACGAACCAGCATCGACAAACATTATCAAAGAATGTTGAATGAAAAAAAAACGGAACTCACAATGAACCAAACCAAATATAAACCAAGGAAAAAGAAAAACATCACCTAATCAAGCAAAACGCAACCCAAGCACCAACTTCATAACTGAAATATGCAGTGATACACTTTGAGGAAGATAGAAGAGAGAAATGATAGACTGTGAGAGAGAAAAGCCACTGAAACAATGAAATGAAATTACAAAATGAATAAATGGAAGAGTGTAATGGAAGCTACCGAAGAATACAGTCTGACTTAAAATGAAAGATTTCAACTCAGTTGTAGTAACAGGCGGCAAAGCTTTGGACGTTAAAGCTGAATCCGGAAAATCTATAAAATGACCAAAAAACCAACCTAATGGACACGTGTCGAGAAATTAAGCATGGGTAGAAGAGTATTATCCCTACTAGTTTGGGTTCTTATATTTATAGCAGATAATGTAGTTTCAAGCTTAAAGACTTAAATTGTATTTCTACTTAAAATTAGTAAATTTTAATTTTTGGTGCGTATTAATTTATTATTAAAAATTACTTTTTTGTTTTAATGACATTCATGAATAACTTATGTATTAACAGAAAATTAAGTAACAATTCTAAATTACATCTCATCATGTACCCAAAAATTCACAGATTTCTACTTTTTTATTTTAAAATTGAATTGAGAGACAAAACCAAAAATCATTTTAGAAAGAGAAATAATTTTTTAAGGGTATGAAATAAACTATAGAATTATCAAGACCAAACCAGGATATAACATTTTTTGTTATTAAAAAATTTTCAATTAGTCCATTTTTTTTTATCTCTAAACAAATTTAAACTATATATGCTGCAGCAAATCCTGTGGCATATTTTATACGTTGAACAAAGTACAATTCTTGTTTATATTTTAACACTAAAAAATTCTGGCCACTAAAAATTACGATGTAAGAAATATTTAATTCATTTCACAATTTTTAAGAATCGTAAAAACTGTGCTAAAGTTTTAGTATAAGAATTGTGCTAAAGTTTAAGTATAAGAATTATAACATCAATCACTTCCATGACAAAACTACACAAAAAACATGTTAAGTGATTCCCATTGAAATGCTCTGAACAAAATCCTTTTTTCTTTTTCAATCCAACTTATACTGTATGTTAAATTAGAGATAAATAAAGTTCATACGAGAATTCTTTGGAATTGTTAGGTGGAAAAAGTAACAAAGAAAATATAAGATAATAAAATAATACTGAATATTATAGCAATTTACATGAATCCTAAATGTAATAATCAAGGAAATCCTAACTTTATAAGAAATTTAAAGTAAAAAAATTATAGACATCTGAGGTGTCTATTAACAGCAAAGAATAGTTTCCATTTCCACACAAATAATGAAGAAAAGAAAATGATGGTTAGACATGGGAACTCTTGCATTCCAGAAACAAGAAGCAGCTAAAAAAAATAAGGAAGGGCAAAGTCATTTTACTCAAAAGGCTGCATGCAGGCTTGGATTTACAGTGGGACTTTTTGGGGTGGACTCACCAAAACGAAGATTCAATTTTCCTGCATCTAAATTATCTGCTTCTGCCATACTAGGTAGCTCGTGATAATCTCCCCCGTACAAGTATTGCCCCTCATCAGAAAATTTATCGTGAAAATTGTAAGTTGTTTGGTGATAGAAATCTTGTGGCTCCGAAAAACTTGTGTGATCATGTTGACCCTGACACAAGTGTTCCTGACCTTGATCTTCTGACCCTCTGTCGGAGAATCTATCGTGGTAATTATGTGTTCTTTGGTCATTGAAATCTGGTGGTTCCAGAAAGCTTTTGTGACTATCTTCATTCCGAGGTTGACTTCTATCCCACCAACGACTCTTGGTAGTGCGAGACACATCAATGGAATGTGAATCCTCAATTAGGCTTTCCCGGAAGATGAAAGATGATGTGGAAGCACCTAGATAGGAAGCACCACGTTCATTGCAAAACTCGTTCATGTGTTGGTAATACTCATGTTCATTTTCTTCCAAGATTGAATGGGAATGATGCTTAGTTGCTTCGAAACGATTTGTTGAAACGTGTCCAGGAGTTGCATAACGAGGTTGGGAAATGTAGTACCAATCTAGAAGATAGGGATGATTGTTTCGATTGCTGGATTCAGTTACCAACAATGAACCCAAGTGATTGCCGGTCACAAAAGTACCATGTGACATTTCCTTGGATGTAAAACTGTTTTTGTCTCCATTCCTTCCCATGTTGTTGTCATCTCTCCATGGTCTGATGGGGACAAATCCATGTCTCTTTACATGCTCTGCTAATTTTTTGTCTCTGAATCTTCTCAGATTTTGCAGAAACTGTTTTCCTTCATTATTTGGTTCCCAAAAAGGGTAACTATTATGGAAGCTGCAATGACAACAAAACTTAAACAAAATAGATTGTAATAGAACTCTTAAAAGATCAATCTTATGACTGTATACCTCAAAAATGATTTCTCCAACTTTCCCTGGGAACTTCTCTGGCTACGAGGCACATTAGATGGAGAGCCATAACTCTTATTTCCATACTCTTGAAAATTGAAGACACTGAAGCTGGTAAAATCGCAGAATAAAACATAATTAATATGGTTTGCTTGCCCTAGAGAAATTATTATTAAATCATGAAACCATAGTTGCATGCCAACCTGCAAACATCACCAACACCTTCAACGTATACAGTAAAGTTTTCAATAAACTGCAGGATATCATCAGCCCGCTGCGAAATGAAAAAAAGAAAAAAAAAAACTTGAATGGTGTATAAATTAAGATATAATTCCATTCTTCTGCAATCAATAACAGAGAAAATTATTATGTTTAACCTCTGGGACCACAAACAAAAGCAAGAATGGAGTAACGAAAATTGAAGCCATCTCCTCAAGTAACATCATCCCACTATACTGGCACCAACAAAAACAATATCAGCATAAGTAGTATCGTAGTATCTCAAACCTATTTTTTTTATAATGAAGAGAATGGCAACAGAGAATGGTCCTGAGTACCTGGAACAAGGTTTTAAACTCATGACGGACCATTTCAGTACTTTCTTTACCCCGCCATCTTTTGGGCATATAATGTGTATGGTCAACTACCATTGACATTGCTCCTTCGGGATCAGTGACTAAAACCTCGTTCTCTGTAAATGCAACCCGTTTAAGAGCAGTTATAGCTCCAAAAATAGCAGCATACCATAACAAGTTCCGACCCAATATCTGCATTGATTTTGTGTTTAAAAAAAGAAAAAATATTATTAATGACTGTAATCACATATTTATAAATTATTCTTTGACAGAAGAATGAAAAAGATATTACATGACCCTCCAGCAGAGACTCTTCTAAAAAAGCAAGGATGATCAGAATCGCAACAAAGCCACCCGATACAAATGAGATGAATTTTTCAATGATAGATATCATTGGTGAAGGGAATTGCTTCATATAGATAGAAGCATGAGATACACCACTATTAGTCCGATGCTTGAACAGATGATCAACCTACAAAACACGTTACTTCTGAGCTCGGAATTATGCACTAACTTCAAATATTAATGGTCAATACATATAATAATTTTAGCGTGAAACTACAGGAGAAAACATAGACAGAGAATTTCCAACATGTCCTATACAACATAGTTTAGTCACTCTTCGATACATAGATTTCTTCGATAATTCCATTCTTTTATGTGTATTGCAAGGATAGAAAACAGCACCTCATTGAATTCCCTAAAGACCCATCGTGACAAATTTGACCATCTTCGGGATGATATTGTGCTTGGTTGATTATAAATTTGCTCAGCATACCTCAGAAAGAGATGTGACAGCATGAACATGATAAGAAATGGAGAAAGTACCAACATTGCAATACCAACTACCATAAGTCTTCTTTTTAGTGTCTTTGAATCTGACACAAAACTCATTCTGACACAAAAGTTTCTGCATACAAAATAAATTCAAGGGAGGAAACCAACATCAAAAACATAACAGTATAATCAATATTAGGCTTAAGCCTGTCTTTGCTTAGATTATCTTCAATGAAAGGATCATACCATATCATGAGCTCCTATTTTATTTTATATTAATCTTATCATACCACATCACTTTTAAAACTTTTTTTCAAATTTTGTTCCAACACAAAGATCTCACGAAATTCATATTTTTTTAATTTTTATTTATATATTTTAATGCAATTATAGCCTAACCAAAATTTTTATCATCCAAAATCTTAAATTTAAGACTGTCATCAAATCAGTATCTAATAGAGATTTCTTATAAAACTTAAGTCTTAAGCTTTAATGTTCTAGCTATGATCCTTACCTTGGAGATTCAGATCATGTCTTCTTTAAACTAATTTCTAATTAAGTTCAATTTGCTTTTACTCAAAATATGCAATGTAGGAACTATGTAGCCACTATTGTCCACAGTGAGGGACTAAAAGAGTAAGGCTTTTTGTTAAATATTGAGATGAAATTTAAATAGTAACTAAAACAAAATGGAAGAAATATATTTTCAAATAACTAAAACAAACTGAACTTTTTAGCCTTGAATACAGTCGAACTGCTTTTAAACTGGTTGAGTCCCAATTACTTTAGAGAAATGACATTCTAGTAAAACTGCTCAACTATTCTAAATAAAGCCTATAAGAATGCAAACATGTATCAAGAAGGAGCTAAAAAATAAAACCAGTATTTAATGAAGATTCAATACCTTGGAAACAAAAAGTTTACTGTCAGAGCTTCTAAAAATCCATAAGAAGTTAAGATATCAATACTGTCATTTAAGAGATGTTTTGAAAAACCAAAAAATACAATAACTACACCTCGGAAAAGACCTTGCCTTTACAAGTTTCAGGATCAAGTGATGCTGAATGTAATGATTATGCATGAAAAGGCATTTGTACTATAATTAACATACCTGTCAAACATGCTTTGCAGGATGCACCAATCTAAAGCCAACTCAAGCGTTCTGGGTAGTATTAGACGATATTGAGTTCCATCAGTACCATATTTGACTGTTGATCCAGCACCTGGAACCCATTTAGAAATGGGGAAAGTAAGCACACCCTTGTTGATCATCGCAATCAAATAGTTCTCCTTTCGCATCAACCTCATCACAATGTCATGAGCAGAAAGATTCTTTACCACACAGAGTTGTTGTGACTTTTGCAAATGAACAATCTTTTCAAGAATGGTAGGCCAGGACATGGTTTGAATTTCATGATCTGTTACACAGAGACTGCAAGAAGATCAAGGTAAATTATGGCAGAAAAAGTAATCATGCAAAATCTATCAATACATCTAACTGGTTTATCATATTGACCTGTTGTAGTAAAACAGATGGATTTTCAGTGTATCCTTCAATTGAAGGAAGAATTTCAATAAGCAAAATATCCAATAGACAAAAAATACTCCCAGGTATCCAACAATAATAGCTCTGTGTACTGTTAATGGGATTAAAGGGTGTTGATGAATTGCTTCTTTAGCAAGATCACAAGGTTCTCTTCCAGATTCAACTGCAGCCATCCCACACTTGGCATTACGGAGTCCATTCCAGTCAACATATAGAAAGATAAATCCTGAAAAGCATATGATGAACCCTAAACTCAGAAGTTCAGCAATCCACCTTAGGATGATACACCAAAGCCCTTTCTCACAGTAATAGCTGTAAATTCTTTCAAAGAAGAAATCCAAATCGGCAATGGGTTGAACATTAATGCTCTCATCATTAACTAGGCCTGAAGGGTTCTCACTATATGTATTTGGAATTCTTCTATAATCCGTCATTTCAATATCTGGTGAAACATCCTGAACACCTTGACGCTTCCAATTGAATACATTAGAAGCACTTATATTTCTTAGCCAGTTCAACATTCTTGAGACAGATGGGACTTTCTACAAACACAACATAATCAATATTAGCCTTCCAGTCTAGAAAGAGATATTAAGAGAAAGTATTTCATATGAAAGCTTGGTGTTTCTACCAATGTACTCGGTCCATCTTATATGATAAAAGCTAAAATTCAGATCACCACAAGCATCATATCCACCATTACCATCACAATTCATTATCAGCTTCTCACAAGCCCAAGGAGGGCAGAGGAGTAGTCCTTCCAAATGAAGGAATTTTAAAGAGACATCATGCTAATATATATACATATAATGAGACACAATATATCCTACTGCTACTGCAGTGAACTCTAATTGTATACAATCATATCCACTCCAAATTTCAAGAGGCAGACGCGGATAACAAAATTCAACTTCGGTAACCAAGTATAACCACAACTAAATCTTCCCTTTATTGGATAAAAAACAGTGAGATTTTAATGTTTGCAAATAAAAAAAAACAACGAAAATTCAGAATAGGGAGTGGCGGTGTCATACTATATATAACAAACACTGCATTATCGGCATTGCACCGGAGCAACAGCATGATCACACTAACACAACTACCTATGATGAATGAAACATGACTACACCTCGGCAACACCACCAAATTTTGTTGTGAAACAAAAGTACATCAACTCAACCTTATAAAATATTAAAACAACCGCATTAAAATATGCTTTTGCAAAAATAATAATGGAAAATTAATAAGTCAGGATGATCAGAAACAGAGTTTGAAAAAAAGGCCAAAAATGTCAATGGTTGTGAAGAATTTGAAAGGGGAGAAGCAATTAAACAAACAAAGATGGATTGTTTTTTGTTGGTTAAACAAATTGAAGTGGCAATAGTTTTATAACAAATATATGTTAATTTTTCTATTACCTCTTTTTCCTCTTCTCTTCAGTTTCCAATTGGTATGCATTTATAATATTAATTAATTTATATAAAATATTTATGAAGTAGATGAATAAATTTCAAAAATATTACGATAATTTTGATAATATTATTCGGTAATCTGCTTTTTAACGGAAACGGTTTCTCTATATACAATAAATATATATATATATATATATATATATATATATATATATATATATATATATATACTACATAAACACAGGCACGATAGCGTTTGTGTGTATGCAATTTTTTACATACACTTAATATTATATTAATAGGTGATGATATTGTAATATTATTAAGTTCAGTGGCGGAGCCACGATGGACCAGGCAAGGGCCACGGTCCCCCAAACTTTTTTAATTTTTTAAAATTATATATTTTTTAATTTTTAAATTATATTTATCACTTTAAATTAGATAATGATACACCGGAAATAAATGAAAATTAAATTAAGTATTTTTTTATTTCTTTTATAAAGTACAACATTTAATGTTAATAAATAGTACAATATAAAATTAAATACAATAAAATAAAATTGTTAAGATACTTTTTATTTTCTCTTCACATTTTTTTTTGAGTTTTTTGTTACGTTGTACGCATCTCTCATCTTTACCAGATATTTTTTGTTATTGAATAAAAAAGAAGTTAAACAGAAATTCATTATTTCTGTCATCTTTTTTTTCATATCTTCTCTCATTCTTAAAGATAATAAATTTATCTTGTCTCACTTGGTAGTGCAATAATTGTTTAATATTTAGCCCTATTTTTTTTTATCTCATTACCCTTTTGTATATTCATTTTTATGAATATAGAAGAGCAAGTAATGTATTATGTGATTTTTATAGAGGATTTTTAATTGTAACTCAATTATTATAATTTTTTTAGTAATTATGTCTCTCAATTTTTTATTATATTATAATAAAAAAATTGGTCTTAAACTTGTTTTATAGATAGGTATATTGATAAAAAATAAAAGAATAAATTAATTTTTTTCAAATTGATAAAAAAGAAGGGAAGATGAGAACAAGACAATAAGATTGCTCATCGCATAAGCATAACAATGATGAAATAAAAGTTTGTGATGACTTTTGAATTGATATGTGCACATTAGTAAAATGGAAAATGAATATTTTACATATAATATGATTATTTACATTGAACATAAAATAACTAAAAGATTTAGTTATGATTCAATTATTTGATAAGTTCAAGAATATGAAAAAACGAATAACAATCATTTAGAAATGTGTATTTTCTATTATAGTTATAACTATGTATTAGTTTTAAGTGAATGAGTAACAAAAATGTTAAATATATAAATTTTAAGTATATTATTTTGGCTCCCTCATAAATATTAGTCGAGATCTGTCACTGATTAAGTTAATATATAAAATAAAATTATATTTATACAAAATAAAATAGAATATATTTATTTTGAAATGTGAAGAGAAAATCTTTTTATATATTGTTATATATATATATATATATATAATATTCTATTTTAACAATTATCTTATTATTAATAATTTATACTTTAAAGTTATTTTAATTTTAAGCATTATAAATCATAAATTCGACTTCTAAGGGAAGATGATAACAACTTCTAATTTCATTTATTTCTCCTCCAAACTTATTTTTTGTTGGAAGGTTTATATTTTATTTGAAAATTACAAGCTGTTTTTAGTTTAAAATTATATTTAGTTTCAATATTTTTAGTTTCAGAATAAAGTAGTGTATTATATTAAAATAAGTTTAAATCTAGACGGTGATGACAGCAAAATAACGTAGTTAAAAAAAAATTACAATTCATACCGTTAATATCTTCTTAAATAGGTAATTAAACATTAAATACATTATTATTCTGTAAAAGCATTTATAAATATAGTTGTATATCAATAATTTAAACATTGTATTCAAAACAAGGTAACAAATATTAATATATAGATTATTAATATTTACGGACAAATCCTAAAGATTTAAAGAAATCTATAACATTTCAAGATATTTTTTCTTAATTTCAGTTTTTTGTTTGTTTCTACATACTGATCTGCAAAGATGTACTGTTAATAAGAAATTACAAAGAAAGCACAACAAACGAAAAGAATAAACACCGAAATCGACCTTCCATTCAAAAATGCAAAGAAAGGAGACGACAGTTTTTAATTCATACATAATATAATTAAATCTTAATGTATCTAATCAATTAAAATAAAAATATATTCAGTTAATTTTAATATAAGTAATTATTTCTGTAATATAATAAAATAAATAATTAAAATAAAAATATTAAAATAATAAATAAAATAAAATTTCCTAATTCTATAATTCCATTTATAAAAAAAAAATTATTTCTGCATCGATGAAATTATTAATAAATTTTTAGATTTTTTTTTTAATTTTCCACATTTTTTATCATATTTTTCTTAACCTAAAGAACTTCTCTTTTTCTTAACCTAACACAATATATACTTTCTCATAATATTTTGTTTGTTTCTCTAGTGTTAAATACTAATAATTGTTTACAGTGATTATATTTTAAATTATTATTAGATAATGATATAGATATTTACAATAATATAATATTTAAAAAATAAATACTAAATTGAAAAACAATTTGAAATAGTTTAAATTATATGAATTTTTTATTCAGTTGATTTTATTAAATTTAAATAATATCTAGATTGTATTTTGAAAAAAATCAATTCATAATGAAAGATAAAATAAATTTATTAAATGCAATGACTCTCATTATACTTGGAAAGGTACAAACGTTTTCATTTATTGTTATTTATATATATATATATATATATATATATATATAACATTATTAGGCTTAAATATATATTTGGTCTCTATTTTTGTTAATTTTATTCAATTTGGTTCCTATTTTCGTTTTATGTTCAATTAGATCCTTATTTTCGTCAAATTGTGGTCAATTTGGTCTTTTTCCCTTTTTAAATAGTTAACATTTTTGAACAGGTGTCAGCTCCTGGTTTTTTAAATTTTTTTAAATTTTTTTAAATTTTTTAATTTCAAAAAAAGTGTCCACGTGTCAAGTTACAATTGTGCCACGTGTCAACGCTAGTGTCACATGTCAGTTTGTTTGTAGCTGTATTATTTATTTTTGTTCAATTTAGTCCCGATATTTGTTATGTTTGTTCAATTTCGTCTCTATATTCATTATTTTTGTTTAATTTAATCCCAAATTTTGTTAAAATAAAACTATTTAATTTTTAAAATTGACATTATCATTAGTTATTTTTTAAATTTAATTATAAATTATAATATTTAATTATTAATTGGATATAATTCTTAGATTCAATTGTTAAATAGAATATAATTATTTAAATATTATTAAAATATAATTATTAAAATTTTATAAATATATATTAACATTTGTAAAATTCACATTTAAATTTAAAATATTTAATATTTTTATTGCATTTTAGATATTAAAATCTAAAATATTTTATATGTAAATGTTAATTTTACAAATATTAGTTTATTTTTCTAAAATATTTTGATTATTTAAAATATTTTTATATATCAATTTTAAAAATATTTTAGAATATAAATATTAGAAAAAAAATTAATAATTATATTCTTATAATATTTTAAATAATTATATTCTATTTTGCAATTAAATATAAGAATTTATTCAATTTATAATTAAATTTAATAATTTATAATTGAATTTAAAAAATAATAAATTCAAAGGTCAATTTTAGAAAAGATATTAATATAATTTGTATAAAAGATAATAAATTTAGTGTCAATTTGAAAGGGAAAAAATTGATTTATTTGAACAAAAATTGGAACTAAATTGAACAAAAAAAATAATACTACCACAAACTGACACGTGACACTAGCATTGACACGTGGCACAACTGTGACTTGACACGTGGACCATTTTTTTGAAATTAACAAAATTTTAAAAAAAATTAAAAAAAAAATTAAAAAAATCAGGAGCTGACACTTGGCATGTACTGTTAAAAAATGTTAACTATTTAGTTACTAAAAAAGACCAAATTGACCACAATTTAACGAAAATGAGAATCTAATTCAATATAAAATGAAAAAAAAAACCAAATTGAATAAAATTAAAAAAAAATAGAAAACAAATATATATTTAAGCCATATTATTATTAATTTTGTTTTAAGGTATAACAAGGTAAATTGAAGCCCAAAACAGGAGGCATTTTTTTTTGGCCCGGGCCTCGGGGATTAATAGGGCAAGGTCTCATTTTTGGCGGGAAGCAACGGCCTGCACGCTCTATGAGGCGCGCAACATCAGTTTTCCCGCGAAAAAAAGAAGTATATATAAGAATCCACCCTAATTATCATTTCCCCCATCACACATCACTGATTCTTCAGCACCATGGACAAATGCTCAGAAGTTGCATCTCCTTCTTGCAGAGGCAGATCGAAGAAATCCAATCTCCAAAGCTCTAAGGTCCAATCTCCAAGCCCCGTTCGCTTCAGCTCCCAGACGCCGGAGAAACTGCCGCAGCGGATCCGTAACCGCGGCGTCGCGCTCTCCATCGCTGACATAAGAAAAGTCGGCAAAGGTTTACAGGAAACGAACCGACGCGGTGAAGAGACATCGTCGCAGCAGAGCAAGAGTGTGAGGAGACAGATCTCACTGTGGCCTTCTTCTCCCAGCAAATCCAAGATTACTTATGATGAATCCTCCAAGCTTCCCGAAAAGTAATTCACATTTTTTATTTTTTAAAATCCAGGATACTATTTTAAATGTTTTGCTGATTTTAGTTGCGTTTTATGGTTGGTGTGTAGATATGGTATTTTGGATCAGTTCTTCGATCGTTTGGATACTTTGATTTCAATGTTCCGCCTCAAAGGGAAGACTCCATCCTTTACAGAGATCAGTTCTAGAATTGAATCTTTAACTGACAGGTGCCGATCAATTAGATTGTTTTTATATATTTTTTCATTTTCATTGTTTTTGATATTTTTTTTAAGCCTTGTATAAAATTATGAAATTGTATGTTTTAATTTGGTTAGGAGGTTTACTCATGGGCATCTAGCCCAATTGCAATATATCTTGCCTGAGGCTATTGTTCTTAAGAAGTTTCTTGTGCATGACGAACGGACTTGTTGTATGAAGCCGGATATTCATATTTCTTTAAACCCTGAAGGGGTAGAGTCTGATGTAAAAGGTCACCCTCAACGTAGGAGAGTATCGTTGAAGAAGTTGTTTCAGTCCCGACTAAGGGATTTTTTTGAATCTCATCCCGAGGTGAGTCACATAAAAAACATTTAGCTGCTTAATGAGATTTATAGCGAATCATTTTTTTCTGCATAGGATTAAATTGGATTAAATTTTGCCTTGAATTTTGTTTTTGCCAAACATTTCTCAGTGGTTGTCTGATTTTATTCATGATTGTGGTTATTTTGCAACATTATTTCAGGTGTGCATACTATGATAGTGTTGGTTTGAAATTTCTTTGTTTCTGGGGCCATGCCCCTGAGATGTTGTATGGACTTAAGTCTTGTCCTCTGTTCAGAATTCACAGTTTATATGATGAGTTTTAAAGAATCCAGTTATTTTTTATCACGAGAGCAATCATAATAATTACTTTTTAGTGAATCCCGCATATTGTTTTGTAATGAGCAATTACGACCTCAATCAGATCAAATGGATATTATTTGCTCTGAAGGATGCTTCTATGTGTAGGGTGATGAAATTCCTGAAGGAACATTGCCTGAGCCATTCAATCGCCCAAAGAAAGATAATATTTTGGACATGTTTGAAACTCGTCTCCCAACGAAAATGTCAACCTGCATGCGCTACAATGACATTGTCAATAATACCGAGCCTGCTGACATAGATGAAAAATCGTTAGTTACTTCATCAGCTGAGTTGCCTAATGAACATCTGACAGCACCTTCTCACATTGCTCCATCCTTTAGAGCTCGATTTTCTTTGAAATTTAAACTAAATGGAACAGATGAAGTACAACATAGTTCTCCATCAGTTTCATTACAACCTTCCCCATCCGATTTGGCTTCAGAAGCTGCTAGTAGTGTAAAGTGTTCAACAAGTTGTGAATCTCTGGATTCATCCAGCGCTCTCCGTTCTACTCCAAGCAAATCCATTGAGTACACAGGAAACAGAGATGGGTCTCTCACGAGCATTAGTGCCGTCTCAACTCCCACGAGAAAAACATTTGAGTACACAGAAAACAAAGATGGGTCTCTCACCAGCATTGATGCCGTCTCGACTCCAGCTAGAGAAATCAATGAATGCACAGTACACAAAGATTCTTCTCTCAAAAGCATTGATGCCATGTCAACTCCCGCTAAACTTGTTTCTACTCCAATTAGGTTGATGAGTGCCACACCTGCATTGTGTTCACCCAAAAGACATTATATGAGCCCAGATGACCACTCTATCAGTTCTTTGAACAAGTTAGCTAGGCGTCCACCTCGCTCAAGGTCATTGAAATTTGACACTCCAGTGAAGAACAAGGAGTCTATGAATGAAGACAATGACTGTGCCTTACCAATAGATGATGACGTTTTTGAAATCCTCCCTGGAAAACTTATCCAATCGGTATGCGCTACATATTCGTTATTTATTTATTTATTTAGGGATTGAAAATATTCCTATACTTGTTTGTATTTAGTCTTTTCTTCTCCGTTTTACTTATTGTCCCATGAAGAATAATTAAACTTCGGTATCTTTTTCACCAGTGAGTGGGTATAAATGATTTATGTTGGAAACTATTTGTTTGTCTACTTCATGAAACCTTTGCATGGGTGGGATCATCGTTAACTGTGACTCTTGCAGATTAGGGAAAAGGAAAGAATAGCGATGGAGGAAAGACACCCGGCTATCACTCAAGCAAAGAAAAGGAAAAAAATAATAGCAAGCCTCCCTAAGCTGTTTGATATGATTCGCCTCTTACTTCGACAGCGTAATAGTATGACGAAAGTGGAGCTTGTAAGCAAGATAATCTCAAGCCACAGCGATATTGTTGATAGAAGTAAGGCACTGTTTTATGTGAAAGTAATTTACTATTTTATAGTTTTTCTGTGTACTAATCATGTGTAGTTTGTATTCGTAGGTGAAGTTGAAGAGCAGCTAAGCTTGTTGCAAGAACTAGCACCGGAATGGATTTCTGAGAAGCAAGTCTCTAGTGGGGATTTTCTATTATTGTAAGTTCCTTTGGTTTTAGCGCGTTCTTTATCTTATATTTACTATTTGAACCCTGTACCTTACTTTTTTCTTCTTGTTTTGACTTTATGGCATGTATTTTTGGTAGCATAAACAAAATGTTGAGCCCCGAAACCATTCGAGCATCTCTTGAAGAAGCAACGTAGTAAGCAAATGTTATCCTGAAGTCCTTGGGCTGCTCGTTAATGCGCAATATATTTTGTTTTGAGCAGCTTGTAACTTGTAGCTGTCCATCCAGTCTATAGTCTGTCAGATTAGGCTGTGCTTTGTAAATGGTTGAGTATCCAAAATAGCCAGATTATTGTTGACTGATTATTATACAGGATATTGTGCATCCTAATTTAAGGTGTTAAATATGCTGTATTTATGTCATTTTATTTATTTAATTCGAATTGAAGTAACTAGAGTAATATTTGGTTCAGTGTTGAAAGAAATTTGTTTTATAATTTTTAAAACGTTATTTTTGTTTTCGTTTTTAAATTTTGGTACAAATTTTGGATAGTTATCCTTTAAATGAATTTTGATTGAATGAAATACTTAGATAAATTAAATCAAAAACTAAAAGAAAGAAAAGCTAATCAGAGATAATTATACTGGACAGATGAAATTCTTGGGAGGCTCATGTTGATATTTTTTCAGTCTATACCTTTTATAAAGCATACACGTGGTATATTACAATTAAAAGTATATGATATTAATATATTATGTTGTATTTAAGAAATGAACACCAAAGTGAAATACTCAATATGAAAGCTCAAAACTGTCTATAGGTTGGAAGCATTTTGTAGTTGAATAATAGAAATTTAATTTACCACTTCGTCTGTAGGCCATATTTCTTCCCAAAGTTACATTTAATAATGAGTAACCGATCGTGCCGTCTAATTATGCTTTTGGTGTTGTGTAGTCAACCAACAACTCGTAATCGTTGAGAAAAAAAACATGTTATTGTTAGTGCAATTAGTTTTGGGCAATGTTTGGATCATGCGTCCTTTAATTGGTGTCCAGTGAAACGTTCCTCTGCGGTACCTCTTGCTGGGCTGAAATCTTTATTTGTGTCCTACATTCTCTCTGCTCAACATCTGTTGCTAAAGATTCCTGTGAGTTGTAATCTCGATCACCTTCTTTTCCCCATAACAGCAAGTATAGACCAATTATCACAAACACTACTCCCAATAAACTGAAACAGTCGAACACAATTAAAAACTGTTGAAACAAACACATATTTTGTGTTTGAACAGTGAAATCTGAAATGTTCTCTACCTGCCTGTGTGGAGTTGTTCACCAAAAAGAAAATATGCTAAGATAGCCACAAGAATTGTTCCAAGGGGATTAAACATGCTGACAAAGACGGGCCCTTTTTGTTCTGCAGTCCAGAATTGGATGAATATAACTAAACCACCACATATAGCTCCCTGCCATAACTCACGTGTGATTATGTTAGAATTGTTTTAATGTTTTTTACTTTCAGCCTCTTAATGTTTTTTACTTACAGCATAAAAAACGCAACAGAGTTCCACAGTGGATGTAATGAGCCATGCTCTAGGCTTGTGTTCCACGAGCACAGCAAAGATGGCGGACTGTGCTGCACCCACGCAATTTATCCAAACTGTTAGTGACAGTTGTGCTTGATATTTCTTCGCTATCACTGCCTAAAAGTCAAGCAAAAACATTTCAAAATCTTTCTGGAGCTATGAATATATAAACTGAGCATTCATAAATAAATATACCTGTAGTATGAACCACAAAGACCATGATATGCAACTTGCACCAGCCAAAAGTGATCCTTTAATCCAGTTATTATGAACAAAATTGCCTCTCACGTGGAACGGAGCACCCCTTAAGCTTTCAATCGTATGCCCTTTATACAAAGTCATTATCAATGCACCAATCAAAGATAACACGGTTCCAAAAACTTTAGCCACTCCACGACCCTTCTTAACATCCACAACCTCTAATCTATTTACAACAATCATGAAACCAACAGTCAAAATAGTCACAACACAACAACAATATTACTAATCTTTCAAAATATTAACTTCTTCTACTCACCTCAGTGCAACTGCCAGTATAAAAGTAAGGGATGAGATTGTGTTAGTCATGGATGCATCAAAGGAAGGAGTCGTATATTTCAAGCTTGCGAAAAACATGTTCAGGGTAAGACTCGTCCTGTTTTTCACAATTAAGGAAAACAAACATAAATGTAACTTTCTTCCTCAACTGGTATATCGTGTATTTCTGTGAAAGAAAAAACGTCACTTGAGAACAGTACCCGAAGAGGGAAAGAAAAAATAACTCAATGAACATTCTTATAGTTAACTTTGGCCATAATTTTCTGCAAAGAAAAAAAAAAGTTAGATAAGAATGACAGTGAACACTTGAAGATGAAAATGTGAAATCAGACGTTTGCTCTTTTAATCAACATACAATGTCATAGGTCTAACATGTTTGCTTCTACAATTGTGCCTAAACATAACTTGCTAGTTGCTACAATGGAATAAAGTATAAACTATGAACTAACATTATTCTCACAAACTTTTATATGGGATGTACCTTTCACGAACATAAGCAAAAGGAAGCACAGCTATGCCCCCAATAACATGCCTATAGGTAACAAAGACATGAGGGTTCATCCCTTTGCTTAATGAAGCCTCTACTAGAAAATAGAGAAACGAAAGAAGCATCTGAATGAGTAACATGAGAAGATGAGGCCTGAATTTCACATACATCCCCCCAGATGCAACTTCATCGTTAGACATGGCTTAAGAATGTTGCACTAAACTTAGGTCTCCCTGATTATTTGTGAACTTGGGATGCAAACATTTACACTTATTTATACACATGCAACATCTTTTCTCATGTTATTCTTTCATACTTGCCTCAACTTTAAACTGACCTGGAAAGTTGATGGCTGATTTGATCACATATCACAGATACGCATAAATATATAGTCATCACAGAAAGTAATTAGTCGTCACCATTGTTTTAAATTGCTCTTTACATCCACATTTTCGCTGTGATCGCATCAATTGTATTTCTATTTCTTTATTTGTTTGCAATTTTCCACAGTATCAAACATTGCAACATAACCTCTGCCACAACACTAATTTAAAACACTCGTGCCAAATCTTTCACCTACTTCTATATAGATCCACTAAGAGTAAGTCTTCTCTTGATAAACAAATTGCCATAAAAACACCTAATTAGAAATTAAACTGCTTTGTCTTTCAAAACGTTTTAACTTACTTTTAAGTATATCATATTATTCCAGAACTAATTCTTAAGGACTTTAGAGAGCAAAAGAAGCATAGTTTAGAACTGTTACTAGTAACTAGTAGGATTAAGAAGTTGTACACTTTGTAATTAGTGCCTCCTTTTCTGTTTTTTTGTTTTTCAATTTCCAATTTCCCCATCCTTTTTCTTGGTTCAAGGCTGTCATGAAATGAGTTTTCATTATACGGTTAAGGTTAAAGAATAAACATTAAACCTAACTCAATTCTACAAAATCAGTTTATGAGGTGAGATTAGTCGATATGAATCTCCACTACATCCTCTCTCGTCGAGGATATAAACTTTGAACATGAGACTAGATATATATGATGGTCTGATAGTGTCTCGGTAGAAGTGGAACAACTAAGATAAACTCTAATATTACTCTAATGAATTATTTTATTTCTTTATATCTTAATATATACAATTACATACAACAAATTGAACATCTTAAGGAGATGTAATTTATTTCTAGTGTATCAAATGCATTACTAGTTTACTACTACTTATTGAGGCATATTTTTTGTCTTTTATGTGAAGTGAAAAATATTCTATGTCTGAGGTATATAGTGGAGGTAGAGGAACCTGTGATTAAGAAAAGCAGATTCAAGGTGTTTTGAAGTTTCCGAGTGGCAAATGTCAGATATGCATTGGTATAAGTTAAAACTAAGGCCGTTGAATGATGTGTCTCCAATATGCAAAGTAATGCAAAAGATTTTATTCCATGGTATGAACATAGCCTTTTCCATTTCTTGGAAATTGTTATTTCTTCTTGGTTGGAATATCTAGGCTAGAGAACTAAGATGGAAAACAGATTCTTTGAGTAGTACATCATTGCTTCTAACCATATTTTCAACATTTTTATTCAAATATCTAGAGGCCAAAAATTCATCTCTGCGATTTCTAACCTCTGCTCATTCTCCTTTGCTTTTCATTTCTTCTCTCTTCCCTTATTCTTTTTGTTCCCAACTCTGCATTGTTTCCTTTTGTATCACTAGATTCTCTGGAATATGTTCCTATTTCTCCTGCAGTTGCAACATTTCCTGGTTCATCTAAAAATTGTATACCATTAAGTGAAATCCGTGTTTCTAAAATGTACTTGAAATGAGAGGCACCAAAATCCACCTAACCAAAAGGAAATGATTAAATATTATTACTATTTTTATTAGTATATGGATGGTCAGTTTATGAAAGATAAATTCAGGAACATAAATTATATCACAACTTTCTTTGTTCCATTAAGTTGACCTCACTTTCTCACCTTGTGCTAATGGATGTTTGCACCATCCAGCTGTTAAATATCTCTTTCTTCTGTAAAAAAAAAAACACAAGTCTCTTTCATCCTCAAAAGTTTTTATTCTCATCTCTGTTTTAGTTAGATACCTCAGCAGAACAATTTAGTGCGTGCTAACAACATAATTTGAGAAAACAATCACTTAGCTTTTGCAATTTCCCGTGAGAACTTTTGAAAAAACTGGCTTTTTTTTTCACCTTTAATCATTCCCCAACAACAAAATTAATCAAATGGCATTCCCTGATGAAAATCGAGTAATTTGAGTTTTTCTATTGCCTTGATTGAAATTGGATTACATGTCTCTACTCACACTAAATACTGTTATTCCAGTTGGTTGGTTGGATTTTGATAAATGATTGATAAAACATTAATTATCTATAAAATTCAATTAATGAATTTAATATATTTTTTTAATAAATAGATTGGACGTATTTTCTTATGGATGAATCAAATGGTTATACAAATGAATAGTTTTGTCGTCCTTAAATGAAACTTTAAAAATAATTTTTCAGAATTAATTTAAGAGAATTATACATTTTTAAAATTAATAATGAAGCTAATTATTTAAACCATTCTCAATACACTGTTACTGTCGAGTAGTTTTTATTTTATTTTTTATTTTAGGTTTGAAAGTTTTGCTGTACTAAACTAACAGTTACTTACTACATTAGAATTATGCAACAATGTACTTGACTTTATCAAAATGTGGTCTTATTTCAATTGCATGTTTTCTCTTAAAACCTCTTCTTAATAATAATATTAATAATAATAATAATAATAATAATAATAATAATAATAACAATAATAATAATAATTAATTAAAAAATAGTAACATACAAAGTTGACTTGAAACATTTGCTTTGACCTATAAGACTATTAAGGAACGGCAATGCTAATGACACCCCTTACTTAATCATATCCTCTCATTTCCACTTTTTCTTTTTGGTCAGTTTCTATTTTATTCCTCTTTATCTACACACTCCACTCCCTTCCTCATTCGGGGAAATTTCTTTTAGCGCTACCATTCCTTCTTCCTGCACCCCTTAGTGTTTGGAAAAGTCCCCATTTTCATGGATAAAAAACACTTCAAATTACATGACCTAAAAATCCTTTTTAAATTCTACAATTAAAAACTCAAATTTAAAAATAAAATAAAATATTTTGGATTATATAATTTAAAAACGTATTTCAAAATGTATAATACTCTATTTTATACTATACAATTTAGAAATAAAAAATATATTTTGTATTACACAATATAGAAACATATTCGAGACTCAATAATCCATAATAGAACTTTTATTATGTATTTCAGAAATACATTTTAAATTGATACTATAGTAGAATATTTGATGTAAATGACATCGACGCCGACTCGACTGAAAAATTTTAAATTAATTTTTTGGATTACATCAGTTATGTTAACAATTTTATTACAACTATATTAGTATTTTTAGGTTAAATTGTTGATACTTATTTTATTTATTATTTAGATTTGGATAATGTTAATATTTTTGATTTGTATTTTAATTTGTTTATAATTAACTTGGATTTGGATTAAGTGAAATGTTATTTATTGATATTGATGAAATTGCATGAGAATTGACAGAAAATGTAAAAAAAGTTGGAAATAAAAAAAATATAGTTTTTAATATTATATATAGATTTTTTTATATAATTTACATACAGCTGTATATAATATACAAATATATATCATAATTAATTATTTACAATTTTTTTGTATACGAAATATTCTGTATATAATTAATTGAGAATTACATACATATTCTGATATCTAAAAAAAAATTATATGCAAAGTTACATACAATTTTTTTTCATATATAAGTTTATTGGCGCCTCATTTAGATATATATTTATTTTCATACATAATCTGTGTATAATATCTAATTACATATTTGTGTATTACCTACAAATTTTGTCAATAGATAAAATCAATTTTTTTAATGAGATGGTACAATTCATAGTATATGTTTTAATTATATAATTAATAATATATTTTTAAAATGTGTAATTTGAAAATAAATTTAAGATAGAATCTGAAATATATTTTTAAATTACATTTTTTAAAAAAAATACAGTTTAGATTATGTAATTCATAAATCTAGAACATATTTCTGAATCAATGAATTGTTTCAAATTATGTAATATATTTCCAATTTACAAAATCTAAAACATATTGGGATAAAGAAATATGGTTTAGATTATGCCCCAAAACAAATGTTTATAAGTATAAAGCATAGACATTTTCAACTTTTTCAACATAAAAGCATAGGAAGTAATTATGCAGTGTAAAAATGCAATTATCCTCTCCGTAAGTATTTTTATTTTCCTTTACAAAAGCTATTTTCCTCCGGTTTTCATAAATCTACTTCTTTGTTTTTTTCTTTTCATGTACAGAGTCCAAATCCTATATTTGCGGTTAGTGCTTACAAAAGTTTTGGTGCGCAATGCGGAAGCTTTATTCCTATTTACATGATTACATAGGGCAAAGAATGTTGAACAGAGTAAACTCTAACGACAGAAGCAGAAATTCATGCTTCCACTGAATATTAACGTAGTGACAACTATTGTTTCAGAGATTCAACTAACTACAACACCAAACACTTCACAAACCCGAATTGTTATGCTGTTATAATTAGGTCTTCACTTCCAATTACCCTCCACCAACAAGGAATAAAGGACTAAGTATATATCAAACTATTTCTCACTAAAAACTTACATCACTAGGGTTTCTACACAACATTGTTGCATTTCTAAAGGAAATCTAATTGTGAAAAGCCCACTTTTAGCTTATATGTTGCCTTTCACTCCCTTTCTATTTTGTGTTGCGTGCATTTCAAATTTTCCCTTGACTTCTTTTGGATTAAGTAATTACGTGGACTTATACTTGACTTTTGAGATGTGAGTATTGACTTTATTATAGACAAGCTTTTTTAGCAGTTGTTGGTGGACCTGTATAGTGATAAAGAGGGGTACATATAGAGATGACAACGGGTCGAGTCGGGTACGGATAGTACTTATCCGCTACCCAATCCACAAAAACAAATTGTACCCGTTACTTGCCTTGTTATTCGTTGGATATCCGTATAAAAAATATCTACAAATATTTTTCAATCTACAAGTATCCATTGGATACCCACCAATATTTTAAAAAAATTAGGTATAATTACTGATTTGGTGCTCCAACTTTTTCGTTAAGTTCAATTTGGTACCCAAACTTTTGGTTTGTTCAATTTAGTACCCCAATTTTCTAAAGAGATTCAATTTGGTCCTCTCCATTAAGCTGGAGTTACACCGTGTCCGTACAGGACACGTGTCAAGCCATGAAATTTTTAATTTTTTTAATTTTTTTTTAAAAAATATTTTAAGTTTTTTTTTTCAAAAAATTTAAAAACTGCCACGTGTCAATTTATCATCGTGCCACGTGGCAGCTTACAATCATGACATGTGGCAGTGGTAATAATTGTTTTCAATTTAGTACCCAATTTAAATTTTTGGTTTAATTTAGTACCCCAATTTTTTAAAATATCCAATTCCTCTCCAATTTGAGACTAAATTAGTAAATAAGCTTAATTACAACCTATATATACATGTTACAATAATTTTTTCTAATATATACATCAAATCATTTCACCTAAATACTTAAATTATTTTATTTTTTTACATTTTAACCTTTGTAGTTTTTTACATATGAAATTTTTTACACTTGTAAAAATTAAAATAATTTGAATATTTAGGTGTAGTGATTTGATGTATAAATTCAAAACAATTATTTTAACATGTATATAGAAGTTATAATTAAACTTAGTTACTAATTTGGTCTCAAATTGGAAAGGAAAAAATAGGATCATTTTAAAAAATTGGGGTACTAAATCGAACCAAAAATTTAAATTGGGGTACTAAATTGAAAACAACTATTACCACTACCACGTGTCATGATTGTAAGCTGCCACGTGGCACTGATAAACTGACACGTGGCAGTTTTAAAATTTTTTGAAAATTAATATTTTAACAAAAATTATTTTTTTAAAACAAAAATTATTTTTTTAAAAAAAAATTAAAAAAATTTAAAAAATTTAAAAAATTAAAAATTTCATGGCTTGACACGTGTCCTGTACGGACACAATGTTAACTCCAACTTAACAGAGAGGACCAAATTGAATCTCTTTAGATAATTGGGGTACTAAATTGAACAAACCCAAAGTATGGGTACCAAATTGAACTTAACCAAAAAGTTTGGGTACCAAATAAGTAATTATACCTTAAATCTATTATGTGTAAGTGGTTTAGTGAATAAATTTGCCAATTGATTTTCAGTTTTCACAAACATGATTTCAATATCACCTTTTTGAATATGATCTCTTATGAAATGATGCCTGATTTCAATGTGTTTAGTTTTAGAATGCTGGATTGGATTCTTCGTTAGGTTGATTGCACTTGTATTATCACAATAAAGAGGTACCTTCTCTAGCTTGACACCATAATCCATAAGTTGATGCTTCAACCATATGCTTTGAGCACATGCATGTCCAACTGCTATGTACTCAGCCTCAGCTGTAAAGAGTGTTACACATGCTTACTTCTTGCTATTCCATGAGATTAGGCTTGATCCAAGTAGATGGCATGTACCACTTGTGCTTTTCCTATCCAATTTGCACCCTACATAGTCAGAATCTGAAAAACCACTAAGAACAATGTTAGATTCATTAGGATACCATAATCCAAAATTAGTTGTCTCTTTCAGATACTTGAGAATTCGTTTTGTAGCTTTGAAGTGCGATTCCTTTGGATTGGATTGAAACCTTGCACACAAGCAAACACCAAACTGTATATCCGGTCTACTAGCAGTTAAATGTAGCAAGGAACCAATTAACCCTCTATATTTGGTTGAATCAACTTGGTTTCCAGCCTCATGTGCATCCATAAGGTAGTTTGTAGCAATTGGAGTGGCAGCCTCTTTGCAATCCTCTATTTTGAACTTTTTCAGTAGATCAAAACAGTATTTTGACTGGCTTAAAAATGTTCCATGCTTGAGTTGCTTCACTTACAACCTTAGAAAGTAGGTTAGCTCACCCATCATAGACATCTCAAATTCTCCTTGTATATATGCAACAAACTCTTCACATATGGAGTTATTATTTGATCCAAAGATTATATCATCTACATATACTTGAACAAGTATTATCAACAACACCTCTAGCATATCCTTTAGATAAAAGAAAGTTTCTTAACCTCTCATACCACTGTCGTGGTGCTTGCTTCAAACCATATAAAGGCTTTTTTCAATTTGAACACATGATTAGGATAGAGGTGATCTTCAAAGCCAGGTGGTTGTGATACATTCACTTCTTCATTCAAGAAACCATTCAAGAATGCACTTTTCACATCCATTTGAGAAAGTTTGAAATTACACATGCATGCATATGCTAACAATAACGTCACAGCTTCTAGCCTAGCCACATGTGCATATGTTTCATCAAAATCAATGCCTTCCTCTTGATTATAACCTTTAGCAACTAGCCTTATTTCTAACTATATTACCATTTTCATCCATTTTATTCCTAAACACCTATTTTGTACCAATCACATTCATTGCATCAGTTTTAGGAACAAGAAACCATACATCATTCCTAGTGAATTGATTAAGTTCATCTTGCATAGCAACAACCCAATTACTATCACACAATGCATCATTCACATTCTTAGGTTCAATTTGATAAACAAATGCAACATGTTGAAAGAATGCAAGCTTGTGTCTAGTGGATACTCTCTGTTCTATGTCACCAATTATGTTGCCCTTTGATAATCCCCTGGGTTCAATCCACTCTTTGGGTAAGTTGTTGTCTGTAGCTTTTTTAGTCGACTGAATTTCCTTTTCAACTGACTGATTTCCTGCAGCAGATTCCAATTTTGCAGCATATTTCTTTTCCAGTGTTGTTTCTTCTTCATCTGCAATCTTAGGCACATGATCTTGCAATTTTGGGTCAGTTTCATCAAATATAACATGCATAGACTCTTCAACAGTCATCAATATCTAATTATAGATTCTATATGCATGACTTTGTGTAGCATAGCCTAGAAAAACACCTTCATCCGTTTTTGCATCAAATTTGCCAAGACTTTCTTTGCCATTGTTTAAGATGAAACACTTACATCTAAATACTTTTAGGTGACTTAAAAGAGGCCTCCTCCCTTTAAAAAGTTCATAGGGTGTTTTCTTCAAAATTGGCCTAATCAACTCTCTATTTAAAATATAGCAAGCAGTGTTGACTGCATCAGTCCAAAAATACTTAGGTAGTGAATTCTCATTTAACATAGTTCTAACTAGTTCCTCAAGTGACCTGTTTTTCCTTTCAACAACATCATTTTGTTGTGGGGTTCTTGGTGCAGAAAAATTATGTTTAATGCCATGCTTTTCACAAAAGTGTTCAAACCTTTCATTTTGAAATTCCCCACCATGGTCACTTCGAATAGACACTATCTTGGAACTCTTTTCATTTTCAAGCATCTTGGCAAGTCTTTTAAAAGCATGAAAAGTGTCATTTTTGACAGCTAAGAACAAAGTCCATGTGTACCTAGAGAAGTCATCTACTATGACTAATGCATAAAGATTGCCACTAAGGCTCATGGTTCGAGATAGACCAAATAGACCCATGTGAAGCATCTCTAAAGGTCTTTCAGTTGAAACAACATTTTTGGGTTTGAAAGAGACCTTGGTCTGTTTTCCTTTTTGACATGCTTCACACACTCTATCCTTCTCAAACTTGAGTTTTGGTAGTCCTTCAACCAACTGTTTTCTGTTTAGCTGATTAAAATGCTGCATGTGTATGTGACAAAGTCTCCTATGCTATAACCAAGTGTCATCCTTGTTTTTAAGCAAACAATGGATGCTAAATGATGAATGATGCAGATCAAGTAGATATATATTGTTGACTTTTTTCCTATCAAAACAATTCTACCATGTGCATCATATATCAAGCAATTATTTGGTTCAAACATCACTTTAAAGCCTTTGTCACATAATTGACTTATACTTATCAAATTATGTTTGAGCCCTTTTACCAGCAACACATTCTTGATGTTGAAAGAGGATCCATTGCCTATGACTCCATTTCTAAGGATTCTTCCTTTGTTGTTGTCTCCATAGGTTACAAATCCTTCTTCTTTCAATTCCAACTTTGCAAATTTGGTCTTATCTCCTATCATATGGCTTGAGCAACCACTATCTAGGTACCATAGATCCTTATTTTCCTGTTTTATGACCTGCAAAACAACATAGTATTACATGGTACCCTTTGATAGTTTGGGTCCAACATGGTTATGCCTTTCTAGATCCTTTTGGGATCCATTTCATAAATCCCTTAGGTACATCATACTTTCTAACATGACAATTCTTAAGAACATGACCCTTTTTCATACAATAGTTGCAGGAAATAAATGGCATAGCATTTGGCTCACTCTTGGAAAAGAAACTAGAGAACTTCTTGGCTTTCTTTTCATGTATAGGTGTATAACCAAGTCCAGCCTTTCCAAAAACATAATTTTGAGAGCCAAGAACAGCTTCCAAATTTTATTTTCCTCTTGTGAACTTTGCACAAGTTTTCAAAAGATATTTCACTTGATTTTTTCAAAGTAGTGCAGTTTTCACAAGGTTTTCTAGTCTGCTGTTTTTCAGAACAATCGACTGAATTACTGTAAATCATTTCCAAATGTTCAAAATCAGTTTTTAAGTCGATTGTTTCTGATTCTTGTTGGCTAACTCTGTTTTCTAGCCATCTATTTAATCCTTTTAGCCGATTGTTCATGACAACAATTTTGTTTGCCTCACTATGCAACTCTTCAAAGTCATGCAACAATTGGTAATAATCATTCTTATCTTTGGATGACAAGGAACTTACTTGGCTTGATGAGGATGATTTATATCCGGCCATGAGGCATAGGTTTGCTTCCTCACTTCCCTCTTGAGATGCAATGCTTGTTGAATCATTATTGTCCTCCAAAGCTATGTAGGCATGTCTTTCCTTGCCCTTTTTCTCCTTTTTCCTGTCATCAACCTTCTCCTTCTCTTTGTTAACATTAGGACATTCAATCTTGATATGTCCTTGCTTTCCACAATTATAACATGAGAATTTAGAAGAATTACTTGAATCATTT
>Ga0214543_1003149_pt1 | contig 32204 bp, 18 predicted proteins | sample CNSS2metaG_FD_160094 | JGI IMG/M metagenome (GOLD analysis project Ga0214543, IMG submission 160094) | Root nodule microbial communities from cowpea collected in UCLA plant growth center, Los Angeles, California, USA - CNSS2 | ecosystem: Host-associated > Plants > Roots > Nodule | place: USA... | reverse complement strand
TTGGTTATTTTTTTTTTTTTTTTTTTTTTTTTTTTTTGTTTCTGTGGTTGTAAATAATATATAACTTTGCTATTTGTGGTATGTGAATTATATATATGGTGTGAAATTAGAGTAAATTAACATAAACTTGTCTTTAAAGAAATTAAATAAAAATATATTTATAATTAATTTCATTTATGGTATATAGTAATCTATACTTTTAAACATGAATGGATTATTAAACTTAATGAAGTAGTGATTCAATTTAATTGTTCAATTATGAACTATGATCAAATCGATAATAATAATTTACAAAATAATACTAAAAAGATATAACATCATAACTTTCTAACACTAAAAAGTAAAATGAAACATTTTCACATCCAAAATATACATAAATTTTCACATTAAAATATGTGTCATAATATTTAAGCTTAAAAATAAATAAGTACAAGAATAAGGAACTTAGATCTACAATAAAATATATATAAAATGATACATTAATATATAAAAATTAATATATATATATATATATATATATATATATACTACAACATAATATAATGACATTTTATTACGAATAATTTATACTTATTTATAATCTAAATTAAATATATACTTTTATTTATCATTAAAGATTTGAAGACAAATCTTAAATATTTTAAAAATCAAAAATACTCGTTAAACCCAATTTACAGAAAATGTTTTACTATTCTTATTAATTTTGAAGAGAAAAAATAGATTTTGACGTCATTATTAAATAAACACTCATTTGACAATCTTATAGCCATTTTGAAATCATTTGGCTTTCATGAATTATTGGATTAATGTTTTAAGAAATAAATTTAGCTGATAGGTCTAACATTTCAAGAATTTTGATTATTAGTCAATTTATTAAAAATGAGAGTAAGAAATTTTTTATTTTTTTTACTCAAAAAAAAAATTGTTAAGATAAAACAATAACTTCAAAATAAAATTATGATCGAATAAATTCAATAGTCAATATATTTTTAAAATTGGATATGCATGGTATATACTATATACTTTAATCAAAGGTGTCCACTTTAGCTTTTTTGTTTAATGGACAAAGGTTAAAGATACTTGTATTAATTATTGAATATGGAAATTAGTATTAAAATATCTAAGTATACAAGCTTCATTTCCTTTGGAATCAAGTGTTTGATTTTTTTGTGGTTAACATTATCTATTAGACTAAATCTTAATGTCAATTATGGAAATAAATTTATTATGAATATCAATTATTTGATACTAATAAATTTATAAAATCTAATTAATAACCAAAATTGGTTTAGAGAAGAAGAAAAAAGTTGAGAAGATGTGGTGGCACACACTAGTTGGCTAGTTTCTAAGTAATGATTATGACCACTTTCATGGTTTTCTCATATGATGACCCTCACTTACCCTTTAACCTCAAAATAATATCTTTCAAAACTCATTTATGAAATATATGCAAATCAAACCCTAATTAAGAGATACTCTATTTTCTATTCAATTTATTTATTCATTTATTTATATCAACTACTCCTTCAATTCTTATCTATCATTTTTTTTTAATTTAAAGATGACATTTTTTTTAATTATACTCTTAAACTAATTAACAAGAAAAGAGAAAACTTAATTATAGTAATATATATATATATATATATATATATATATATAATTGGTCTGTTTTAAATTTAACTAAAGCTAAATTGAATTGTTAAATAGCAATATTATTAAAATTTGGGTTAAATATGTTTTTGTTCCTTAACTTTCAGTAAATGTTGGAATTAGTCTATTTCGAAATTTTGAACAAATTTAGTATTTGATCTTTCGAAATACGTGAATTTAGTTTTTTTAGTCAAATTTTGGTAAGTTTATTTGATGTTTTGTACGCATTTCAGGATTGTATTTAAGTTGTTTATACTATTTGACACATTTTTATTTTAATGTTAAGTCAAATACTATTATGAAACGTGCTTGAAATGTCAAATAAACTTAATAAATTTTGATTAAAAAGACTAAATTGACGCATTTTAAAAGATAAATGACTAAATTGGTCAAAAATTTCGAAATGGACTAATTCTAAAATTTACCAAAAATTAAAGGACCAAAATATATTTAACTTTTAAAATTTATATGTAATTTGGAAGAAGTAGTGACCAATAGAAGATTGACATCTGTAATAATTCATGTGGGACCAACATTATGGAATAGACAGTGTGGAACTTGTGGGACCGGGAATGAGGCAAACATGTTTGGAACAATCATTTTCAGATAACAGTGTAAGCAATCATATTCTTTATCAATCACTTTGATTCATCCACACAAGAAAAACTAACTATTCATTCATAGCATCATCTCATACTAGGATTCTGCATGACATGATCAGATGCAGAATGAGTATTTTCTCTTCAACAGGTTTTAGATACACTTTTTATCACTAATCAAAATTCTTAAAATTGTAATCTTTTGTGAGATTTGCATTTTAAAAAGTTGTAACTCTAAGAACAATTTATCTTAGCCAAGTTAAATGTTCTAAGAATTGGGTTTTAGAGTGTGGTTGAAATCACTATCTAATAAAAATCCAAAAATTCTATATATATATATATATATATATATATATATATATATATATATATATATTAAATAAAAAAATAAATATATTTTTTATTTATAAACGTAAAATTCGTTTTTATTTTAAATTGATATATTTTATTTTTTTATACATGAAAAGTAATATATACTTTCGTAATTCAATAATATTGTTAAATAATATTTCAGATTAGTATTGAGGGTTAAATAAATTTTTGGTCCCTCAAATTTTAGTAAAATTTGAAATTAGTCCCTTTTCAACACTACTTTCAACCAATTTAGTCCTTCATTTTTTAAAATATGTGAATTTAATCTTTTTAACCAAATTTTATTAAGTTTATACGACGTTTCAAGCGTATTTCATTATAGTATTTGAATTGTTTACATTGTTTGACATATTTTCGTTTTAATATTAACTCAAATATTATCATAAATGTGTTTAAAATGTCAAATAAACTTAACAAAATTTGATAAGAATGACTAAATTCACACATTTCTAGAGATGAATGACTAAATTTGTATAAAGTCTTGAAGAGAGACTAATTCCAAAATTTACTGAAACTTGAGGGAACAAAAACATATTTAACCATAATATTTAATAAAACACTATTTTAATAAATTACTGAAATATCGGTATAAAACATTTTTTAATATTTAAAAAAAAATTAAAATAATTGGACTAAACTATCTACATCTATTTTTTAAAATTTAAAATTTAAAGACTAAACTATATTAAAATTTAAGATATAGTCGAGTGATGCAATCTTATTTGTGGAAAGAAAGATTGGATTTGCTAATAATTATTGGAAACACAGAAGACAGCATTATGAATGAAACAGAGCTAATAGGTTTCACAGGCTGTTTATGTTGTCACAGAAGAGCACAACACAGCTTGCAACATATCTTATATCATATGTAGTTTTTGTTACTCTGCTTCTTCATATGATATGATAAGAATGTTTGGGATTATATGTGAAAAAAAGTTCTGTCCTCTTGCACGTGATTAACTCTGCACACTCAACATTGCACACTGTGGAGTGGAAAGCTACAACCTCTGTTTCATCACACGTCCATCACATAAGTCTCTGCTAAAAAATCACACCATCCACTGTGTATAAACAGACATAACAAGTTTCTATGGACTACCACCATTTTTGGTTGCATCATGTTGTTGATGTGATTTTTCAGGTTTAGCTTAGAGTTAAGAGTTACATTTTTCATTTTCATGTTTTTCTGACCAAATTGATGTCATTCTTATCTTCTAACGAGTTCCTAAACATGTATTCTGCTATCATCATGCAGAGTTGGATGTGGTTCTGATTTATACTCAAGATTTTGTTCCATATTAGATAGAAATATTAGATAAAAATAACATGATTAAACTCTGAAGAAGAAAAGCCTATCGCTGGAGTGCGATGAAGTTTGGATATGGAGACGGACACGGTTAAGAGATGGACATTATTATGGAGATATGGCTTAATTGAAAAACATAGAAGATGGGAGACGACATATATATACATATTATTTTCAAACTTTCAACTAACACATTGTTAACTAACCTAGAAATGAATCTAATTTATTTATCTAATATAAAAAAAGTGAAAAATAGTGATCATATAATACTTTTTTCTTATTTTTATAATCATAATAAAAACTTATGTGATAAATTTACAAGTTTATGATTTTTAGAAAATCATTGAATTTGTGGTTATTAATATTGTGTTGGAGTCATGTCAAAATCATGTTAAACAAAAAAAATGTTTTTCAAATTGGACACTTTACTGATACGTGTCATACGAGCGTTGGTATCCAATACGTGTCCGAGCTTCATAGTTGGAGTGACATGCTAATCACCATGCATATAAAAGCATCATTGTTTCGATTCCAATACATGGTAAAGGTCAATCATCCTTTGAAATATTGTCCGCCTTGAAATGTCGATGCTGTCAAAATATTTAAATTACCTTAAATTTCGACTTTTAAATGATGTGCGACTATTCAGTTTATCTTAAGACCTATAAATTTAATGTTTCGTGGTTTTGAGTTATCCTGATTAACCAAACATCTTTCTGAAACTCCTCATCTCAGAGATGGACCCATTGGCCATCTCTTCATAATTTTGGCAATGGCAATGAGAAACAATAGATCCAAAGGAAGCAATATAAAAACCATGTTCATCAACTTATAAAACTGATATAAACTTTTCCTGTGTGTAATTTGAGCTCAAACATGTGCATTGTCTCCAATTATAAGCCTATTTGCCTCTTCTGTGATTGCATCTCTGATCACCCTTTTATGTGTTCTCATGTAGCCAAATAGTTTGCAACTGTGTTCAATTTTTGTCGTGTACTTGATGTCATGGTGTTCTCATCAACTTCCATCACATTATTTTCTTCCTATATTGTACCTTGTCACTTTTCTGAGATGCAAAAGCTGTTCCACTGAGCCAAAGCTTTTCTTTCTAAGGAAAGCCAAAGCATCAAAGAACTTTCCAATTCTATTCATACTCAAACCGTATATAAGAACTTAGATCTCATTTAAAGATCAAGTTTTGTGGATAAAAGAACTTGTCTAGAAGAAAATATTTCAATAACATTCAACTTGGTAAGTGAAAAGATATCCCTAATGATTTCTTGATGAGCATTGATGGAAGAAGAATTAGAGCATGAAAAGACATAACATAACCATGGGAAAGTGCAACACAAAGTATATGGGTGAAAAAGCAGCTAAGATCCTTTGCCATCATTTGTTTTTGGTCCAGCATGTTTATCACAAATGCAAAGAAGAATTTGAGATGTTTGTATGGTGGGACTGGAACACCAAAATAGTCTCACTTTTCTAAAAGCAATTCATTCATTCACTCTTGCCTAAATACGAATTGGAAAATATTGTTTGACTACTAAATTTTAACTATTTTCTCTTACAATATGATGTGACATCTTCTGAATGGTTTTGAAATATTGAGAATAAGAAAATGAAAAAATGGAAAACCACTCAAAATATGTCACCTAAAGTTGTAAGAAAAAGTTATCAAAATTTAGTAGTCAAAATATCATTGTCCATAAGAAAAATACAAGAGAATTATAATTTCTACAAAAAATTCACTAACCAAAGTAAATCTCTAACTTTTTTTCTTCTTTAAATGCTATTTTTGAGAGTGCAAAGCACAGTTTGGAAGTGTAGAGTCTAAAGGGATAAAGAAGTAATAAAGAAAGGATAGGTTCCTTCATATAATAAGTGTTTTAGATTGAAAAATGGAGACAATAGCTAAAAATAAAAGATAGAAGGACAAAATAGAAAGAGTTGTGGAGGCTCTTGTACTAAAAGATAGAGGGACCATATTAAATTAAATAAAGAGATAAAAAAGACATCAAAAGAATAAAAAAAAAATATGGTACCACAGAAGATAAAAGGACAAAAGGCAAGAAACCAAAAACAAGTATAGCAATAAGCTATATTAATTTTTTTTATCATGATACTAGTATGAAACACCTACCTATTATGCTACGGTCGAAATTTTGATTCATTACTTATGATAAAATTCATTTTTTTTTAATTACATTCCATCCAATGTTTTCCTTTTGTTAACAAAACCTTTTTGACAAATTAATAAATGAAATGACTTTAAATACATGATTAAGATAGAAGAAACAAAGCAAGGCATCTACTAAAATCTATATCTTAATAAAATATGAAAACCCAAATAGATTTGTAATGTTGAACAATAAAATCAACTAACAGAATGTGTTCAAGAGTGTGTACTTCCCAAAATTTTAATGCATAAAATAACAGAGACCAGCATGGTATAATCAAGCCGAAAACATATAAAAATAAGATGGTACAAAGCAATAATAACATTGAGAATACAAGCATCTGCACAATTTGCAGCTTACATGAACAAGAAAAGACTTCAAAGGGGGATCAAATGAAAAATTTGTTTAGACTTCCAAGAAATGGGTGTGCTGATAAATGAAAGCATACTTGCCAATTCTCTTTTGAAAAGAAAACATGTAATCTAACTGATGAACCAAACACAAACTACAAACTTGCTTTGATGCTAGACATATTAGTCCTAGACTACAAATGCTTGGTGTCCAATCTTATCTTCCATAAGGATGGTATCGGCCAGCACCATAACCACCTCTACTGCTCCCATAGAAGGGACCTCCACTAGACCCTCCATATCCACCTCCTAGGCTGCCATCATAGCCACTTTGATAGGCACCGGCACCGGCACCACCAGAAGAACCACCACCACCACCACCATATGCCCCATAATTCTCACTAGGTCCACCATACCCACCAAGATCATACCCTCTACTAAAGCTTCCACCGTATCGACCGGCATAACTGAGGGAGGGATCTCCTCTGTATGGCCCCATCGCACCGGCATATCCTCCATAACCACCAAATTCACTTCCATAGGCACCATAAGCACCACCCCTGCCGCCAGCATAAGCTCCACCTGACCTATAACCACCCCCAACTCCAAAACTGCCACCAAATCCATCATAGGCATCTCCATATCCAGCACCACTGTATGAAGACCTTGAGTCGTTGTAGCGCTTGGATGATGGAGGTGCAGAGTTTGGTTTCTTCGGTTCAGCCTTCTTGATTTCCACCTACATAAGAAAAATGGCAAGGTTATTACTTTATTGATGAAAAAGACTCTAAATAGATAAAATGGTTCACTAAGGTTCTTGATCTGTTAAATGGAAATAATTATGTCTAATGTAAAAAAAAAACGTTTGTGATTAATCAAATAACCTCAGTTGTATTGTTGTACTAAAAACTCATTTTGTTCCTTGTTCTATTCCCTACTATGTTGGTACGGGATTAGTGTACAGATAGTAATAAAGGATAATATCAGTTCTATCATCAAGGTTGACATAAGGCTAATATACTACTCAAGGGAACACACTCTTGAAGATGGCCTCATGTATCAGTAAAACTATACATTAATCACCAAAAAATAGTAGATTTTTCTAATTAATACGCTTGAACTATCTTTCCATATAGTTTACTCTACTGCAGCTTTTGCTTACTATTCAAAGCAAAGTAAACCCATCCTGAAGAAGAATAACATAAGTTAACTAAATTTATCTAAAAAACCAATACAAACCCTCTCGGACCTCAGGAGGCACTGGAAGAAATTGCCACACAAACGGATATTGCCTCGTATAAATTAGAACACAATTGCATGAATACAAACTAAAATGCACGCGAAAATATCTTAATTCCCAGAAATAAAAGCCCCGAGCCTAAATACCCCAACTACCCAAGGAATAACAGATCCCTTGCCCTTTCTTCTAACTGGTTCTTTCACTCCTCTCCTTTTCCTTTTCAATAAGCACTGTTTTCTTTCTAGAGTATTATTCCAAGGTCTCGGCAAATAACTGATTTGGCCAACCGGTTGACCCATATTAATTTCCAATGTGGATTCTTGTTAGAATATTTATTTTAATACTCGAAGCAATAACTTTTACTAAACACAGATAAGTATGATGATATGGAACTATGGATCCGATAATTTGGGTTCAGAACAATGCAACCGGTACGTTGAACTTAATAAAAAGATGAGAAATCATTGCTACTTGATTATTTTCATTAAATTAACAGTTAAAGTTACTGATAACTCCTGAGTTACATTCTTTGAACGAATCAGAGCCATTAATGAGTCTCCACCTTGAAGCTTAAAACCTTTACAAGATATTTTTTGAAAAAGCAAATTCTAAAATATACATTTCACGGTGCAAACAAAATCAAGTTGCTAATATTTTACTATTTCAATCCCGTTCAATATAAACTTTCAGCCAAGAAATTTAAAAATTTTATACACTCAACCCTCAGGATCTGGATGTCAGTTAAACAAGTTAAGAGTAAAACAACGTAATGCATGTACTAGTTTTTAGTAAAAGATTCTTCACCTGAGCTCCAGCAAATTCAATTTTGTTCCCCATGGATAGAAGATCATCAACTGCTTCTTCAGAGTCAAATGTGATAAACCCAAAGCCACGAGATCTGTTGGTGGAGTGGTCCCGCATTATTTGGTGATCTTTTACTTCACCATAGCGAGTAAAGAAGTCTCTGAATTCGTCTGCACAAGTGCATCTTTGATTAAAAACAATACCAACCAAATGAATTGTCGTTCACTGAAACTATTCAATGATTAAAGAGTTAATTTGAAAATAAAAAAAATGTTTTGATAAAAGTAAACTGTAACACGGATTTAAAGGGACAAAAGGGAATATGAAAATAGTCAATTTACTTACACACCATCAAACAAACAAAAGCACGTCATTCACATCAGGACAGATGTAAATTACATGTGGCCAAGTGATTCATAAGAAGAATTTCTAGGAGAAGAAAGCTTGAACATACAAGGTACAACACAACAAGGGAGTTCTGTCTGTCTATAATATCAGAGTAAACCTCTGCAGATCCTAAACAGTACTCTCAAATATAAAAACAGTATTTAATTCTAGGATCTGAAACTTAGATAAATTTTTATGCCCATACTGTCCTCAGTTCGGAGTTTGCTCTCTCAAGGTGTTGCAATGTGTCCCCCTTGTTGACACCTCAGTCAAGCAGCAAAGAATTTAGCTAACTAAAGAGGCAACCTACCTTCAGTCACATTTGAAGGAATTCCACCTACAAAAATTTTCTTTGTCCTAAAATCCTTAGAGCCAACAGCTCCCCTTGGTATCGTCCGCTTAATCTCAACCTATATATGATGATCCCAAAACCATAAGAGCCAGCAAAGTATCCATTCACTAATGACTATAATCAAAACAAAAAACAGGTAACATGACATCCTTAGCCAAGACATCATCAGATTCAAGTCATACTTGTTTTCCATTGATGACGTGAGGATCCTCAATGACTTTATCAACCACCGAGGGATCGGCGTACGTTATAAACCCGAATCCACGAGGTTGCCCAGTTTTCCTGTCCTTCATGATGACCGAATCCGTGATCTCACCATATTTCCCAAAGTGCTTGATGAATTGAGCTGCAACAAATTACACAACACATACGGGTAAGGTTATGAGAAATCAATGCTCAAAGCTGCAAATCCACACAATTCAGAGAAAGGGTTGCCACACCCCAAAAGTAACAATTACGATAATCATAAACGAAGGCAAAGCAAGCACTAACCAATGGTCGTTTCTCTCGCTAAACCACCTATAAATATCTTTCTGCAAATTATGGGTCGAGTGCAATTAGAACCAAATCTAAGAACATTATTATCGTCTAATCTAAATACCAACAAATTGAAAACCCCTTTTCTAGGAAGTGCAGAAAAATTGGTTCTTTTCACGAGCTGCGTTTGCCCAATTGCTCCAATTTAAAAATTTTCCGAAAAAAAACCAAAATAAACTACAACAAATAAATGGAAAAGGGAATATTACCCGGGACTGGCACCGTCGCCGGTTAGGGGTTGGGAATTGTGGGTTTCTTCTCTGTGGGAGAAGGGTGTAACGACGTCGTTGGGGTCAGCGGCACCCACCACATGCTCATTACCGGGAGATTCCATAGCTTGCTAATTCAGAAGAGATTGCGAAAGCGAAAGCGAAAGAGGACGAGAAAAGAGAGAAGAGAAACCCTAGATAGATATTGCTTCTCTTTGGTGTTTAAATTTTGTAAAACCCTTTATTGTTATTATTTTTTATTTTATATTTTTTTAATGTGAGAGAGTGAGTCGCTGATTCGAAAATAGAGAAGAAAAAAAAAATGCTTTTTTACTTCTGCACCCCCATCTCATTTCTAACATACCTCTTAATTTTTAAATAATTATTTTACCCTTTGTAAAAGTAACGTATGAATTATCTATTGTGAAAATGTTTTGCAACCAGTTTTTTCTACAAAAATTTAAAACATAAAATGCATTAATTAAGAGGATGCAATTAATAATCAAGGATGTAGAAGAAAAAAAATCCTATAAAAAGGGTTCGAATGGATTTCTTGTATGCGGGTTTTTTTTTAAATCCATATACACCCTATGTACATAAGCAATGACTTATTAGCATTTGTTATTATTATTATTATTATTATAGATATTATAGATTAGTATTATTATTACTTAAACACACATAAATTATTACTAAATTAATATACAAATTTATTATAACAAAATGAAATGAATAACGAAATAAGAGAAAATAACTATTAATAAATCAAATAAAAATAACAATAATAATTGTTAGAACAGCTTTATAAAAAATAAAATATGTAAATATAACTATTAGTTTTTAAAAAATAAATAAATAATCATATTATAAAAAGTAAATTAGAAATAAATAATTATACACATAAAAGAGAATATATATATATATATATATGAGATAATTTTTTTTATATATAATTATAAATTATGATTATTAGTACTATCATTATCATTATTGTTATTATTATTAGTGTTATTATTATTATTATTATTATTATTATTTTGTTATTATTATTATTATGTTTATTTTAATCATTATTATTGGTTGTATTAATGCTATTATTTTAATTAATAAGAGTTTTATTATATTTATTTTTATTATTAATATTACCATTACTTTTTACTTTATTATTATTAGTATTAATATTATTTGTATTAGTATTATTATTTCAATTAAAAATAGTATTAGTATTTTTACGAATAGTATTAGTATTTATTCTAATTTTTTTATAAGGATTACAGATCACATTTTTTTTTATATTTTATATATATATATATATATATATATATATATATATATATATATATATTAGAATAATTTATGTTAAATTTTATATTTTTATAATTCCATATGGTCAATTCATTTTAAATATTAATTTAAGATTTATATTTACATTTATTTTAACAAATTTTAATATCAACCTTGTTTTGTACGAAATTCATGATGGTTAACAAATATTGATCTTAATGGGTTAAAATCATAACATCAGTTATATGAATTTATTTTAATTGTGAAGCTTTTGACTTGGTAGTGTCACACGACTCTTTAAAATAATCGCGACTTCACATTTGATCATTTATATATAATACGTAATATAAATTTTTTATTTCATATAAAAATAAAACTTTCTAATATACCTCTTGCTGTAGGTACTCGTGTTAAGTGAATAATTCTTTTGAATAAAAAATATTTATTTTAAAATTTAATCATGAAAAATCAGAATTAAAATATTAATTTATGAGTGTTTTTATCTTTTAACTTTTAAAATTATCTTTTTTTTACCACTAAAATTTACTTCTTTTACTCTCGTACCAAAGAAAAAAATTACACAAACACTTAAAACTGAAAATTTAATAATATCCACATTTATTTTGAATTCAAATAATTGGATTAGATTTTCAATCTAAATCCATTTTTTTTAAAAAAGTAGATTGGATTTTTTAAAAATCCATATCCAAATATTTAGATCAAGTTTAAATTCAGATCTAAATATTTGGATCAAGTTCAAAATCCAAAATTCATTTTTCATAAAATAAATTCAAATTAAATTTTTTAAAACTTATGTCCATAGGGCTAACATCATAGAATTTAACAGATTTTTTGCCGGGGCCAATGAGGTCAAATTTCAGCATGGGATGAACTTGGATGACTTTCGAACGAATTTCGGACGGGGACAACGTGACCAAATTTGGGCCAAGGTCGACTTGACAAAATTTCAGCCGAGATCGACTTGACTGGATTCGACTAAATTTCGATCAGGGATGATTTTTCCTAATACGACCAAATTTCGACCAGGGCCGATTTTGCCTAATACGACCAAATTTTGGCTAGAGCCGACTTGGCCAAATATGGCCACATTTGGACCAGAGCCTGATCAGTCAAATTTCGGTCAGAGTTGACTCCACTAAATTCGTCGGTCGGGATCGACTTAACTGAACTTTGCCAATTTTTTATCATAGCCGACTAAGTTGAATATAGTCAAATTTCGTTCAGGACTTACTTGACCGAATACGGCTAAATTTGGACTAGTGCCGACTCGACCAAATTTTGGTAATGACCAACTCGACTGAATTTGGCCAAATTTAGGTCGAGACCGACTCGCCTAAATATGACCAAACTTTGATCGCGATCGACTCTGCTGAATACAACCAAATAAAATGAATATTAAATGGATTGGATCATAGCAAAAATGGATTGGATCATGGAAATTAGATTTTTTGTCCATCCCTAGTTTAACTTTTCAGATCATCCTATGCTTTTTTCTATGCTTTTTTCTGTTCATTTAAGAGTTCAATAAATATAAATTATTGTTGTTATCCTCATAATTTTTATTTTTGTGTTAAATAAACATTAATTATTACTTTGACCCTCATACTTTTATTCTTTCAATTTTATATGTATTTTATCTTTTTTTATTAATACATTTTTTTACAAGAGTATAATTTAAATTTGTTAGTACAAATTTATGGATACATTAACAATTCTTTTATTAAACTTTAAAAATTTTCAATTAAATTGTAAGCTTTAAAGTTTATGAATATAAATGTCAAACTTTAGTGTTTACGGACGTCTCACGTCCCACGTCCCACGTCCCACGTCTCACGTCCCACGTCCCACCTCTTACGTCTCACGTCTCACGTCCTACGTCCCACGTCTCACATCTCACGTCCCACGTCTCATGTCTCTCGTCTCACATACCACGTCCCACATCTCATGTCTCTCGTCTCACATACCACGTCCCACATGTCACGTCTCGCGTCCCATGTCCCATGTCCCACGTCTTACGTCTTACGTCTCACATCCCACATCCCACATCCCACGTGTCACGTTCCACATCTCATGTCCCAAGTTCCATGTCTCACGTCTCACCGTTGCACGTCGTCTCATGTCTCACATCCCACGTCCGACGTCTCACGTCCCACGTCGTCTCACATCTCACGTCTCTCGTCTCTTGTCTCACGTCTCATGTACCACATCTCACGTCCCATGTTTTATGTCTCACGTCGTCTCATGTCCCATGTCCCACATCTTACGTGCAACGTCCTATGTCTCACGTCTTACGTCTCACGTCCCACGTATCACTCCCACGTCTCACGTCTCATGTCGCACATCCCACATCCCACGTCCCACGTATCACTCCCACGTAGCTCGTCTCACGTCCCACCTCACACGTTTCACATTATTGCACTAAAATACTTGATTCTGTCATAAAATAATGGTGCTTTGGTTTACTGGTTGCAGTATAGCTAAGTTCTTCTTTGCTATTTATCCTTCTTCAAGTTTCTTGCTGATCGAAAGAAGAGAAACAACTTTATTTTACCGGAAATATGAAAGTTAACCTTATGCAATAACAATAAGTTGAAGCTTTTGCAGATGTTGGCAGACAATATTTTTTTTATTAGTTTTTTGTTCTGACATTCAATATGTGAAGAGATGTGTCACAAAATTCTAATTAAGGGTGGGCAAAAAAACCATTTTTTATAATCCAATCTATTTTTTCTATGATCTAATCCATTTAATATTTATTTTATTAAAAATTCAATCCATTTAAAATCCATTTTATTGGATATGAATATCAATCTGATATATATTTTATATATTTTATGAATTGGATATCCATTCTCTAAATCTAGATTTTCAAAATGGATAACCCAAAATATCCAATCAAATATTTAGTAGTATTTGGCCGAATTTAGTAGTATTTGATTGAGTTGGCGTGACCCTATACAAAATTTGGCCGAATTTTATCAAGTCGTTCTCGATCGAAATTTGGCTCAGCTATTTCTGGACAAAATTTGAAAGTATTCGGTTGAGTTCACCCTGACCCAAATCTGACTGCATTGGCCTGAGTCGACCTAGACAAAATTTGACCGTATTCGACCGAGACAACCACGACCAAAATTTGGCTGTATTCAGCCTAGTTGGCTCCAGTCAAAATTTGGTCGAATTCAATCGAGTTGGCCTCGATTGAGATTTGGCCGAGTCGACCCTGACCCAAATTTGGTCGTATTTGGCTGAGACGGCCTAGGGTGAAATTTGACCGTATTCAAATGAGTCGGTCACGATCAAAATTTGGTCGTATTCAACTCAGTCAGCCATGACCGAAATTCGGCCGAATTCAGTCGAGTCGGCTCCGATCAAAATTCGGTCGTGTTGGCCTCGACCAAAATTTGACCGAGTTGGTCCTGTCCTGAATTTGGTTGTATTCGATAGAGTCGATCACGATCAAAATTTGGTCAAGTCGGTTGTGATAAAAAATTGGCAAAGTTCAGTCAAGTCGGTCCCTACCGACGAATTTAGTGGAGTCAACCCTGACTGAAATTTGACGCCCAAATGTGGCCATATTTGGCTAAGTCGACTTTGGCCAAAATTTGGTCGTATTAGGCAAAATCAGCCCTAGCCAAAATTCAGTCGAATCCAGTCAAGTCGATCTCGATTGAAATTTTGTCGAGTCGACCTTAGCCCAAATTTGGTCACGTCTTCCCCGACCGAAATTCGTTTGAAAGTAATCCAGGTTCATCCCATGCTGAAATTTGACCTCGTTGGCCTCGACAAAAAATCTGCCAAATTTTATGGTGTCAGCTCTATCAAAAATCTAATCCACATCCATTTTGGATCCAAATAATGGATGTGGATCCAAATTTGTGTCCACATGGCTAACACCAAAGAATTTGACAAATTTGGCCGAATACTTCTAAATTTGTACAGGGTCACGCCAACTCAATCAAATACGACTAAGTTTGGACTAGTCCGTCTCAACCTTTAGCCTAACCTAAAAAAAATATAAAGTGAAAATTTGGATTGAATATTTTGGATTCTTCATTTTGAAAATCTAGATTTCGAGAATGGATATCCAATCTATAAAATATATAAAATATATATTAGATTGATATTCAGATCCAATAAAATAAATTGAATTTTTAATAGAATGGATATTAAATGGATTGAATCATAGAAAAAATGGATTGGATCATAAAAATTGAATTTTTTGCCCATCCTTAGTCAATGACCACATCTATCAATAGAGAACAATTGTATGAAGAATTTATTTAAATATGTGACAAAAAGGTCCAGATAGATCTATAATACAATAAAAATCAGTAGTACAAAATCTACACATAGAAATAATTGATGAAATAAAGTAATATTATGATCGTAGATAATGTGAAATAGTTTGGAGAAATTTTGACTTTTATATACATCATACATGAGTAGCTGTTTAGATATTAATATTTCATCTACCATTTCAACAACCAATATTTTTTTAAAGACAATAATAAAAGAAATTAAAATTGATTATAAACAAAATAAAAATAACTAATAATTCTTTTATAAACAAAATTATAATCTATGGAATTTAGCTCATTAAATATAATTTTCTATAACAATAAAAATCAATGGACACTAATAACAATTTAATTAAATTTTACTTTCAAACATAAATTTATAATTAATTTAATAAAAATATATTAGTACTAAAAAAAATTAAGACATCTTTTATCTTAAAACATAATTTTATAAGATTTAATTAGTCAAATAATACTCACTTACATTCAAATGTGTTACTTTAGTACTAGCTTTTAAAAAAGTATAAATTGAATCCAAACTTTTGCAAAGATATCTCAATTAAGTCTCTTTCAGAAAAAAAAATTATTAACGTCATTAACGATATTGATATTTAAAATGACCTAAAAAATCATGTATTGATATTTATATTAAAATTTAGTGATAAAAGTCATAAATAAAGTTAATGGTGTTAATAATTTTTTTAAAAAAAACCTAATTGAGACATCTTTTCAAGAGTTGTGACTCAATTAACATTTTTATAAAAACAAGTACCAAACTGACACGTTCGAATGAAAATGGATATCATTCAACTAATTAAACTATTTTATAATTAATTTGAAATGATAAAGCGTGTATCAGCAACCAATTATACTAAAAACTTGTCTACGAATTATGTATGATACATTTAAAAATCATCCTAAAAAGATATTAAATATTAAAACACGACATACATTTCACTAAGTTATTTGTTACAATATTTCATCCACTCAATTCTATATTTTCAATCAAATATACTACATACAATAAATTAAAGTGTTTTAAAATAAACAAAATATAAAATTAGAAAGTTAGAAATCTTTATTCCAATTCATAATTAATTATTAATATCCAAATAACAAAATGGCATTTTGAATCCATTCTACTTTTTTATATTTCAGTCCACCATTTCATTATCTACCACCGCTACAAATGCAATCCTATTTTACAAGCGACATTGCATTACCATCATTTAAAAAACTAGTTAGTTGGTGAAGCAATAAGGTAGAGCAATTACAAACATCGCTAAATGGTAATGAACTGCAGCACTAGCCTAAGAACGAGACAAATATGCAATGTGATCATCAAAGAATGATAACACATTCCTAAATTTGCACAGCTAGATGTAGATAACAAAATTCTCAGTTTTGGAAAACATACAACATTGGTCAGGTCAGGTCTTACCAGATGTGAGAGTAGTGGTAGAGTCTAAAACGTGTTCTGTGGATTAACCCTTCTTCTCCCTTCTCGCTTATAATATGGAGTTTCGTCGATGGTTCTCCTCACATAGTCTACAAATGGTTGAGGTGTTCGCGGAGACATTTCATTTACAGAAGACGCGTTGCTTCTATCTGGAGTTATGGGAGCTGCAATGCTTGTAGTTGTAGTAACCGAGGAACTTGTTTGGTGAGATCTCTCTGGTTTGTCCAAGAAACGTGTGAAGATAACGATTGATAAAATCAATAGCAGAAAACATCCTAGGATACTTCCCCAGAAGGCTTTATTTATGGCTATGCTGGATGGTGCTGTTTCCTCAGGTTCATGGTTCACGTCTATTTCCACACTCTGGCCTGTAACAAAACAGGGAAAAGGAAGATTATCCAACTTCATCATCAAGAGACCGTCACTTTAATTTCTAAAAGTAATTGAATTCAAATAAGACCGTGAGAGTGCAATCTATATCACCCACTTTAGTCAAAGATTCAAGATATAGTATGACTCTAAGGATAATATATTAACACGATTTCAAGGACTAAGGTGACATTAAGTAGTTAACTTTAGGGTAAAATAATAGCTTAGGGACTTATTTTAAATTTTCTTCCTTTTGCGACTAGTGACCGCGCTTTATGGTTTCAGAGACTAGACTAGTGAACTTTAACAGACTTGAAATTTGTTTGAATAAACTTCCCTACAAATACATGTATATGAAAATAAATCGAGTAAATGAAACAAAATTCTCCCATACGTTAATTTGAATAAGCTTGTTTCATTTAATATCTCCAAAGTTGATTTTAACTTCTGGGAGAATTTTGTTTCATTTTACTTATTTTCTTCTCTATAAATGTTTATAAAGAAGTTTATTCTTTTTTGAAAAAAAAAATTATAAATGCCGAAGGAAATTAAGTAATATTAAGCTTCACGAATATGTAACCATTAGCTGGGAGTGTGATGCGGATTTTGTCTCTGAATCTCTTTGCTTTCAGAAGTTGGACCTGGAGACATGGACAAGAAAAATAAATTCGAATGTATTTTAAATCCAAAATCAGCACATTTATTGCAGACCTAACAATGGGATTAGTTCTTTATAGCTCTTCAACTTTTCAGATGATACTTTAGCACCGGATTGCAATACGCATAAAAGAAATGCAAGGCTCAAGGTAAATGCATTTCACCTAACTAACTAGATATAAAAAAAAGGAATCACCTACTTATTTCAAATTTAGATTTGATCAGTGGTGAAATCAATTGAAAGTACTCACCTCATACCGTGCAAACCCACGAATGCCAATATCTTCTCTGTGGATAAGACTGATCATAATCAAATCTCGATGATGCCAGTGAATTTCAACATCTATAACAAAATGGCCAACGGGTTTAACCTTACATATTGTAGAAGACAGCAACAAATTTTTGTTTCAACTATGCTCTCAACAATTAGTGAAGATGACAACTAGGAACATCTCCACGGCATCCATCAGAATGATTTACCTCCTCACCAGACCACATTATTTTTATGAAGAGCAACTTCTGACAAAAGTATTGGGTGATCAAGCAACAAAATGATCATGCAAGAAAAAAAACGAAGATATGTCATCTTACCAGTATTTCCCAATATGGTAATGGCAGTTTTGTTTGAGCCTGGTGTCAGATTCAGCAGCAACGGATTCTGAGGGGGTGGGGGTAACATTAACATCGTAGATTAATTTTTTATTTCACAATCAGGTTGGGGTGAGGGATCCAATGTATTTGCAATTTGACATATCACAGGTATAAAGGTGAGCAAAATGGTCAAGAATCCAGATCAAGAAAATCACAGGCACTAAATTCATAAATCAAGTACTCTTGCCTAATTCTGAAATGTAATTTCTAGCAATAAAAAGAGGAAGAATCAAAGGATCCACACCTTGCTCATCTCCATTATAGAAAATCCGCCAATAAAAAGTGCAGAAGCAGATCCAGATATATGTTCATTTTCAAGAGAAGCAGAAATGGAAACTGATACATCTGGCCTCATGCCTTCGAACTTAGGTACTGAGTGCACCAAATGCTCTGGTGAGTAAGGAAAAAATAAGCAATATGAATTGCCAGAGTCCTGATCCAGCCATGGCTTCACGTACCTTCAGTGAATGAAGGTAGAAGATATATCTAAGAATGAATTGTTCACTTTAAAGAATCAAATGAAAGAAATGGTTAAAGGTCTTTACCCCACATATGGTGGATCTACTCTACAATTGAATAAAATTCTCTTGTTTTCTCCAGGTGCACCAAAGGATTCACTGTAAGAATTACTAACACAATCTATTCAGTCAGAAAAGCAGGTTGCTTTCTTTCAAACCAAGTTAAAGTCCATAACAAACCTGAATTTCACGGAGAAGTTGTAACCTTTCGAGGGGTATGGGACATTAGTTAACATCTCCTTTGGACCAAGCACAGAAATATAATCTCCTTTCAACACTGTAATTGTTGTTTGCAGTTTTGATCCTCCATAACGAAAAGATACTGCTCATAATAACATTCAATGAGGGAGTAATAATTGTTTATAAAGCAAAAACCCCACAATGACATTTAAAAAGTTTATTTTCAGTACTTAAATCTAGCACCTTGGGCTGAACCTTGCCCAATAGCTTTGGCCACCCCAGATAGCGTATCAACGGATACTACACTTCTATTTGTAGTAAACCACTGTCCAGAAACTGTATCACTCAAACCTGAAACTTAAAGGTAAAATGCATTATCACTCGGGAATAATTTGGTAAAAGGAAAAGATTAAATGCCCTGAACTCAAAACTCGGTCAAGCAATTGAAATAACTGTCTGCTCCAGTGCTGGGTTAACAAAGTAACTCTAAAAATCACGTTAGACAAAGGTAAAAATGGTTTCATTACATCTCTGACAAGTACAACTTTTTTAGAAAAGAAATTTTTTTCAAGAGATAAGACATTGATAGAAAAATAAATTAGTAGCAACCATCCAAAATGACCACACCTTTTATGCTTAGGTTAAGAGGACTTCCTATGTGAAGAACTGGATTTTGCGGATATATATGGGCACCCACTCTAATCTGCAAAAGGTGGAAAAATATAGACAGATTCAGACAGTGGAAGAGAACACAGAAAGTGAGGAAGCAAGTTGAATGAATTAAAGGAAGAATAGTGGGTGTGACAACTTGCGCAAGGACAATTCATTAGGTTACAATGAGAGATACATGGAAAAAAGCATATATCACTACACGTTGCAGGTGTTACAAAAGACAAAACACTAATCCTTATTTATACTTGTGTTTTTAGACTTTTAATTCTAATTAAATAAGAAAACAAGTCTAGATGTAATAAGGAAACATAACTATTTTTTATTCTGTTTTTTTCCTTTTTCAGAATTACTAGTTAAAATAATTTGAAAAGCTGTTCACAAAAAATAAAAAGAAAAAGCAAGTTTGGTAACATGATTTTGAAAATACTCAGGAGATGGCGCAAAATTAATGCTGGCAAACAAAATATCAATGGATCATCATTGGTAGATGACATTCAAAATTCATACCTTATTCTAAATTGTTGTAGGAAACAAGTTATTTATAAACACGAACACTACACGACACCAGAAAAGACAGTAGCACAAACACTGGAACATGGCTAACGTCCAAATTACAGGACATAACACCACCATTGATATATATAATAATGACAAAAATCTCAATCAATTGGAAGTTAGGTATTATATGCACTATAAAAACAAATTTGTCACAGTTCCTTATATAACAGTCCTCCTAATAGAATTCTAAATAACTAGTTAAGGCTTATAGAAACAAACCCAAAAAATGAGATTTGCATTATTTATAATATAATTTGTTTTCCACTTTTTTTTATAAGGAATGTCTAGGAAGTGTTAACCAAGAACAGATGTTTCACTTTCTTTACAAATGCTCAAGCTACGTAAAAGAGGTGTCAAAGAACAACAAAATAGTTTTTCATCGTGACACAATTGAAGTGTGTCAGACATATGTGAAAGACATATCTGACATCTAACACGTCGTGCCCAAAAGTGTTGGACATAGCAAGCAACACGTTATTGTGTATAGGTGTAGGTCCTTCCTCGTTTATAAATGTCACTGTAAAAGCAATAACTTGCTTTTCAAAAAGTATTAAACTTTCATTAAAAAACTTTCAAAGAATTCAAAATTAAAACAACCTATATCACAGAAGATTTTCTTAGAAATAAAAACTGTCTTTAAGAACAATAATGAAACAAACCCATAGAAATGATATCCAAAGATACTCTAAATTACTTTGAGATGGTCGAGATATTAATGGAGATTTTTCAATATTCTAACAAAAAGTTAAAATAAAAGTGACACTTCAATAAAAATGGGCCAGAAAGTATGGTATGTGTCAACTTTATTACTATAATATCAATCTCTGTCCCAGTAGTATCAATATGACACAGGAAAGATATTTGATAGAGACTTCTCTCCCTCTCCTGGTATTCAAGAAAGCCAGACTACCATTACTTTTCGTAACTCTTCACTGACCCTGCTAATCCTCCCTATCACTTTTTTATTACTGAATACAAGTAGGTTATTCTTTTGTATCATAAACAATAATAAACTTTACTTAAAAAGATAACAAAATAGCAACCAAAGTTTTTTTTTTTTTTTCTTTCAAAAATTACATTATAGCAAATAAGGAACTTTATCACATAGAAGAACAAACTACAACATAAGGATCGGGCAACCTATTCAGATAGCAAACGCTACATGCACAGAAAAAGTTACAAAGTTTATCAATCAAACTTCTCACCAATTCCCATTTTATGGTGATTTCTGTTGTGTGTATGTGTGTGTGTGTGTGTGTGTGTGAGAGAGAGAGAGAGAGAGAGAGAGAGAGAGAGAGAAACAAGAGATCAGAGGAAGAATTTCATGTATTTAGACCATAGCAAAAATATTTAATTTATAGGGGAGAATACATGATTACAAAATATTGAGAGCATAATTACAGGATACTCAGTTACTCTATTTTAAGCTAATAACATCAATATAGAATCAGTGTAATTCATATCCACCGTTTCTGTATTTACAAAGATCTAACAATTTCAATTAACGTATCACATGCATGGCTACAGTAGAAATGTATTAACTAACTTGATCGTGTTAGATGGTTATCACATGTAGTGAACATTAAGTTGAATCTAGGATTTTTTTTACTAGAACGAACCTGAACTATGAGAGGAAGTCTTATAGAAACTAGGTATCTTATTAAGAAGAAATAGTGAGAGGGTAAACCTCAATTACAAAGAAGCACAGCAGATCTGCGATGCTGCATAACTTCTAGAGCCCAAAGACAACAATTCTCTCACAATCAAGGTAATATGGTCTCTCAACCTCTTCTATTCACAGGAAACATGCATTGATTCTTCTAATTATGCCAACCCAGCTAACTATCTCACTAACTGATACTAACAAATGCTAAAAGATAGCCAATATTAACAGACATTTTTAACTAATGAGACAAAGACCTACTCAGTTCCGAAACGGTAAATCACATTGAACAAAATTATAAGCCACTTTAGGTGTATCAGGCATCAGAATGAAAGTATTATACTATTGTTAAAGTACAGGTACTAAATTTAGCATACAGCAGAGGAGATTAAGATAAGTGCATAGAACAGTATACAACTTTGTGCAGATTTTTTTGGAAAACTATTACTTACCAGCACATAATCTGATTTCTGCAGATCTTCACTAATTGATATACGCACAAGAACATTACCATGCCGAATTGCCTTCAACCATCAGCAGTCAGGACAAGAATTCTATTAATTTACTTAGCTGAGCCAAAAAATTTCACAGGTAGTAAACTGAATAAAAATACCAAACACTCAAAATCTGCAGACTCTGAACAAATAAAGCTTGTTTTAAAGCAATGCACTTATTGATAACTTCTCTTCTCTCTTTTGTACAGGTTAAATAGAAGAGAAAGAAATTGAAGGGGGGAGAGAGATGTAAATGAGAAAGGAGAAAATCTCCTAGTTTAACATGAGAGAAATAGGTGAGAAAAAAATAAAAGGATAGTGGAACCCACCACTTTCATTTTCTTATCTTGTGAGTGTAGAGGAAACAATGTTTTTGCATCTTTCCTAAATAGCCTTATATCTACTTATAACAATCTTTTTGATAGGAACATAATTGTCTATTTAATGTCATTTAATTTTTTTTCTCTTCATATTTTAATATTTCTATTGTAGCAAACAACCCTTAAAAATATACTCTTTCTCACTACTTACTTTCTATCTTCCTTTTCCTTTTCTTTCTCAGACCAAACAAAGCACTTAAGTTGAATCACAAGATGCATAAAGTTCACTAATTAACCTGATCATGATAACACAATGCAGGATTGACTTTGTTAGAGACCTAAGTCCTTCGGGACACTTTTCAAGATAAAAAGAAAAGTCATGGTTCCAAAAGTCTATGATTGTGGAAGCTGTATGATCTTTTGTAGCTTGTTGATCCAAATTATAAGTACAAAGGAATCAAAAAATTATTTTCAGTAAAAGTTATTAACAAACCTTGATATGGACATTGCCTTTTCCATCAGCTGTTTTGTTCACATAGAGAACATCAGGGTAGTTAGTTTCAGCATAAAAAGGCACAGCATTGTAGGCTTCGTGGAAAGGATTTCCTGTTGAACCGCAGTAAGAGACAATAAAAGATTACTAATTTTCAGTTCAAAAGTTCCTGTATTTGATTCACTATCAAGGAGGCATTGATACCTAGAGCATCATAAAAGTTTGTTGGAAGATCAAGTTCTGCACCAACAGCAAGGTTAATCACATTGAGGAGAACCTCCTTACTGGCTATTCTAATTTGAGTCACCTGATCATATTAAATAAATTTGTCATGTGGATAAAATTTCCAAACAATGCAAATAGCATGGTTAACAAAATAGGTACTAATTCTGCTGATAACGGACCAGTAACAACAATTTATGGATTAACCATTACGAATGGACCAGAAAAAAAATGATTAAAAAACCATTTATGGTCCACTAACAAAGTATTAAAAAACCATTTATGGTCCACTAACAAAGTATTAAAAAACATTCAATCCATCAATACTTGTTTAAAAATAGATGTCCAACCTATCTATTTAAGATTACTCTCTCCCACTATCTCTCTCTCCCTTTTTGAATACTTACGTACCTCTTTAAAATTCATTAAATATCAAACTTGGACTGTATTTGCTATATGCACTAAGGTCCACACACATATATAAACTAAACATGTATATATAAATACAATGGATATAGTTATATATGATTTCTCCATTAAGCATTTTCTGAATTAATCCAATCCATTAAACTTCACTACTGTAATTACGGGAGTAGACAGGTTGCAACCAACATCGATTCCACCCAACCTTGTTACCACCCAACCTTGTTACATTTTTGGGGATTGAGTTGAATTTTTTCTAGCGCACAAAATTAGAATCAGGGTTTAGTAATGAGTAGATGAACTTTAAACCTAATAAACTCAACCGAACCCAATTATGCAATAAGTGTGTAATAAAAATATTACTGGAGATAATTCATCTATCTGTGCAAAAGAAATAATTTATTGTTGTTTATATGAATACTGCTTTGAAGATACTGTGAATATATATTCCTAACCACACATGTTATAATGTTTTGATATTTGTTGCAAATAATATATTATTAGGATAAATATATTGTCAATATCTCTATGTCGATTAGGAAAAAATATCTTTAGAATCTTTTATTCATTTCAATATATTTTTATTTCCTTATTTTAAAGGATTTGATCATTATAAAGGGATGGTGAGAATGTATTTGGTGTGTGATGGGGCCCAATGAGCATCCAGCCCATGAAGTGAAGCACAATTCTTGATGAGGAAGTCTATATGTGAGAAAAAAGATTCGGCGTAATGAGGAGGTCTGATTAGAAGAGTGGTTAGTTAGAAGAGAGAGAGAAAGAAGAAATATTTTTCGGTTATTAGTATCAGGTGGAGAGAAGGAAGGAGTTTGCTTTTGTTGGTGGTTAAATAGAGAACCTTGTTGGTTACTCCAGAGGAGCCTAGCTCTGGGCAGTAGGACTGAGTATCTTGCTGTATTTTCTTCTTTTGTGATAAATCTCAGAGCTGTCTTATATTTCATTCACCTATTTTCTTTTATTACTTGTTTTGTGGTGTGGATCTGTAACAGCGTGATTGTTATCAATAAAATAATTCTTTATTTCCTTACATAGTTAGTTCAATTACATTTCAGTATATTTAAAACTGCTGTCATCATTCTGTTACAAGTATGATTCTAGCTTTATTAGAATTAGGAAACACTGATCATGAGTTCCAAAAAGTGCGCCCAAGTACACAGTAAGCAAAAGATTATTCCATACCTCAGAAACCTTGACACAAGAAGCAATCTCTGTTCTTCCTGTTGTACGATCTTTAGCTTGAATACAAGCAAGATTATTACTTTTGGTAGTTTTAATTCTGTCCCCGTCAATGAATATGGCATCTTTTTGAATAGCATCGTTTTTCTCCAAACTTCTCAATAAAGAATAGCTGATGATTCCCCTGCGATTCCGACTATCATATTGTGCATAGGATTCCGACAATGAAGGCAAACTGCTCGTCATTGTATAGTAGGGAGGAAGAATCCAGGTGATGGGGATTCCCAAAGCCAGTGGAAGATCAGGAACTACTGTTACTGACAAAGATGAACTGTAAAACATCGACTGTGCCCTTGACCCAGAAGTTGAAAGTTCACACGAGAAAGACACAGCAACATTGGTCTTGCCTGGTGATCTGAAAAACAAACATTCTGAACTGAATCACAGATTCCTCAACCCTATTTTTGAAATAGTTTATAATCATTTCTTCATTGAAATGTCAAACCCTGTGTAAACTTTTACATTGCAAGGAACTAATTTCAGTAACAAGAAAAAGACTACAAGAAAACCAATATGAGTATTAAAAAGACTCTGTACCAATGATATGCTAACTGGAAGCATACTAGACAATTATTTGGCTTCAGACATCTAATAATTAGATAAAAGACAAGTAAAAAAGATTTAGACATACAAATATGATACACTGGAAGGTGGAAGAAGTTATAGGATACCCAAAGACTAAAGAAAACTACTACTAAACATTGTTTATTATGTAATATTATTCTTAAATGTCAAATTGCTTCATACCTTCCATACAAGACATTAATAAAGCCAATGTTATTTTCATCAAAATAACTATTATCTTGACTTCCTGCTGAAGTAGTAAACTGGATTCTATCCCCGCGCAAGGTCTCTGCCATCTTGAAGCTCAATACCTATAGAAACAAAGACATAATTATTTAGCTTACCGCTGAGTGTTATTTACTTAAGATGACATTACTGACTGAAAAGATATGCAGTATAAGGGCAGACAAATTACTTCTCTTGGATTTACAGCTTTAAATCCCAGTGCTTATTTTAGTGGGAGGGCGATTTGGAAGGCTATGCTCTTGATTAGAGGTGAAAGCATACTGTACCCAACCCTTGAACCTAGTCAACACAACCTAAATAGACTTTTGTGGATTGAGTCAGGTTGAATTTTATTTGGTGTACCCAATTAGAATTGGATTGGGTGAATTCCAAACCACTTTATCTGTGAAAAAATGTGTAGGTAGTAAGAAATAATTAGGGAATTATTTTTCTTGACTTATAATGGTATTTAAAGAGAAAACGAAATCCTAATTAAAGGAAATACATCTCCAGACATAAAGACTCTAAATCAGGAGTAAATCTACCAAGTAAACTCCTAATCTCAATCCCTTGATTTAACGGGTTTCTCACAAACAAATCTATATTTATTATTCAATCAATCCATATTTATTGTACAGTTATGTGCAATATATTAACCCATAGTTCTACAGTATCTTTACTATTTAGACCAAAACACTTTCCTTCAGATTCAATAGTTTCTTGCCATTTTTCTTAATAGTAATATGGTTGTTAGGCCATACAGAATTCATAATCCTAGGAGAGTAACTTCGGTATACGGTGTGTACTTGAGTTGCAGTATGTTGGTACTCCGTAATGCATTTTGAAAGGGAAAGATGAAGTTTAGGACATGGCCAAACCTTTTCATCTTCAATGATCCACTGGTAATTTTTACATAGCTCATAGAAAGAAAACAGAGTACCCTGATAAAACAAAAAAGGTAGTCAATATTAGAATTTGAAATACAATAATACCTAAATTAATGGAAACTTGATTTTAACTGTGACCTCGGGAAATAATGGATAAATTCGCAATTTGCGGCCAATCCCAAGTTGTTCACTCTGTGCATGCAACATGACAGTAGACGGAATTCCCACCCGTAAAATACTCCGCGCTTCACATACCACAGTGTTACGATTCACAAAGACACTAGCAGTAATTGTCTGACAATAATATCTTGGATTAGACAAATATCTTCCACCAACCATATATGATTAAATGTAAAAGGCATAACACAAACTGTCAAAGGAATAAATATATGTTTTATATCAAATAAAAATTGAAATGATTAGCATGTGCATTCAAGAAAAAAACTATTCAAAGTAGAAAAAGTAGAGAGTAAATGTGAGGATCTCAAAATTAAAAGAAAATAATTTCTCTCTTATTCAGTCTCACATTATATACATTTGATATATGTACATACATTAATTGGATAATTTAAGAAACAAGCACAACCTATTCTAGGAAACAATTCTCCCGTGAGATTGTGGAATTTAGATGCTGGTAATAAAACAAAGATACAGCCAAAATACAAAATTAAAACCAATTTGAAACTTCCAATAATATCTCGACAAAATAAAATATACTACACTAACAGTCATTCTTTTAGTTTGACTTATTTTGTCTTATGAACTACAGACCTTCATAAAAGAAATACTGATTCTTTTAAAATAAATTGATCAAAGAGGTAGTCAGGATCAAGCTTAGGTAAACTGAACAAATGTGTGATGGCCATGTTGAACTTGTACTGTTAATAAAGTGTTAAACAGGTAGTGCCAAGGTCAATCATACAATAAAAGATCATCGTCAGGTAAAAGATGACATGTTTATCTAATGAAGGTGAGTTCCAAAAATTGTTTAATACTAAACATCCCTGATTTGACCAAGAAACATGCATTGCCGGTGTTCAAAAAAGCACACCGTTGGCTGATTTCCACTAAAACACCATTGAAACAAGTCTATCCAATAAATCTTAGTATGTAAAGGACGGACCAATCAATAGTTTTTTACATTTGAGCAACCCCCTCTCGTGAAAGTCTATAAATTGTTAACAAAGCATAAGTTTAAGATTATGCTGCTTAAAACTGCCTTTCCCTGATTAATTTTTAGGGTTAAATATGCTTTTGGCCCTTAATTTTTAGTGAAAATTGGAATTAGTCTCTTTTCGAAACTTTGACCCAATTTGGTCCCTCAACTTTAAAACTGCGTGAATTTAGTCTTTTTTTAACCAACTTTGTTAAGTTTATTTGACGTTTCAAACACATTTCATGATAGTTTCTTAGCTAACGTTGAAGCGAAAATGTGTCAAACTGTGTAAACAACTCAAATATTATCATGAAATGCGTTTAAAACATTAAATAAACTTAGCAAAATTTGATTAAAAGAACTAAATCCAGACAGTTCTAAAGTTAGAGGACTAAACTGGATCAAAGTTTTGAAGAGGGACGAATTTCAATTTTCACCGAAAGTTGAGGAATCAAAAACATATTTAACCTTATTTTTATAAAATAGAGGGTAGAAAAACTTAATTTAAGTGCTTTAGTGTCTTTCTGCCTATTATTTTTTATTTTTTTGTAACTGGTATCAACTCTCTCATTTTCATTTTTAGTTGTATCCTTCATGGGACAGTAATTGTTTTCCTTTTTAGTATGGATTTGGTTTGGTCCTCCATGTATATACTTTTTCTTCCCTTTATATATTATTGTTGAATGTTAGGGTGTCGGTCTCGATGGGATACCAAGGTTCATAGTGATGCCTAGCATGTGGTCTTCAATAAAAAAAAAAAAAACTTGTGTGGCATCAGCAAGTTGTCAATACTAGAAACATGGCCACAAACAAAACACAATTCAGCCAAAGTAAAAATATACCTTGTGTAGATGTATTAAAGCATATCGTTAAGGTAGTAAGTTTAAACCTAACTCAACCCTACAAAACCAATTCAGTAAGGTGAAATTTGTCTCCACTTATATACTACTTTTTGGTCTTATCTCTAACCAATTAAGGATCTCTAACATGAAGCATATTCATGAATGTCTACATTAGATAATATGGACTAATTGGGAATATTAGAATTTTATGATTCAAAATAAATTATGGAGATATGGATAAGATAAGAATGTCATATCTATCCAGATTTGTTGGATCAAGTTAAAGGGGACAAAACTGAATAAGATCATTTACTTTTTAGAAATATCTCTATGATTCTGTTTCCTTATCTGTGGGAGATTTGCTTCCGGTTAGGTGTGATTTAGTTTCCTCATTTATAGCAGATTTCACCTTCATAAATATATAAGTTGTTTCCTCTGTTAATGGTATCAATTCAATAAAAGAATATTTTTCTACAGATAACAAATTAGAACAAAAAATAGCTAAACAATAATAAGTCTGAACAGAATTTCACATCTTACAGTGTTCCCAACAGAACTTGCTGAGAGTCGACCAGAATATCTATCAATACTTGCAATTTTATCATTTTCAATTCCATACTCAACATGAACCCCGAGAGTTGGGCCTCCTTCCATTGTAAGCTATGCAGAGAACATAATCACATTATTTCATCATAAAACCAAGAAAATGGGAGAAAACAATGGTGTAAACTTCACGTCAGACCAATATTCAATGCACCAAAATGCAAAGATAAACAATGACAAAAAGAAAATGCTAAAACATGTAGACACATGAGCAAAAACCGAATTACTTCACTTGGCTTTTCCTGACTTACTCATGAACAAGGTACTGTAGGCTCCTTAAATGATTATAGACTAGATTCAAGTATGCAAATTTAGACAAATAAAAAACTGTAGGTGACTGAATCGAAAAACATAGATGCAATTAATTTAGTAAAAACACGATTCCCGAACCGAAAAATAAACTTGAGAATCTTGATATATAAGGAAATTGTGAGCAGTTATTTTCCATAAAAAAAAATGTCAACTTTGCCTTTCTAACTCAATAAAACACATTCCAAGAGAAGAATTTTTAGTATGTGTGTTTCTTTCAAAGTTCACATTCTTTCAAATTTAGCAATAAGAAACAACACCTGTACTTTGGAACATACCACATACGATGCACCAGGCAGTAGGAAAATATTGTCAGGGTGTATTCTTGGGGCTGCGTAAACTTCCACCTTAATAGCTTGACTTTGTACTACGTGTCCCAAATGTTGTACAGCACTGACCTGGTTTCAATAAATAACAAATTAGCTTGTAGATTTTTCATAAGTCTAAAGAATTTTGACTCAGATGAAGATCAAAATAAGAGAGGTTGACCATAGACTTACATAAAGGGTTGTAATTCCAAGATGTTTCCCTTTTATTTTAAAACTTGGTGCATTAACATGTCCACCAACAAGACTTGAGAAATCGTCAGTATCCACCAGCTCAATTATACTATCCTCAATGTGTACATGAAGATTCATGTAAACAAACTGTGTAACAGTTTCCAAATCAACAAATTGCCACTCAAAATAAAAATAAAAAAATAGGAAATAAAAAAACCCACTATGAATATCAAAAATGACCAAGAAAATGTAAAAGATAACAGTCTCAATGAGCATATTAAAGGCAGTAGTATAGTAATAACTATGTCAGAAGAGACCATATTAAAGCAGAACAAGCACAAGAAACTGGAGTGTGGCTCCTAAAACTAAATAGGGAAAACCATTCAAACCTGAGAAGCATCAAAACTATTTCCACAGGTACTACCAGCCAATAAGTCAATAGTTTGTAAACTTCCTTCCTGAAAAGATCAATAGCATATCATGAAGGAAAAATTATTCCATGGACATATATCCACTTACAAATTTAAAAATGACAAAGCAAGAGCATAAGATAACATGCCAGCTCATTATACACATGTTGAAGCAACTAGCAAAAACACCTTGGAATGTTTAGTGTGACATCTCACCAACTTGAGATAAATAAAAAGAACACACTATTATTTTAGCCATTTATAACCCAAAAAAAATCAATAACATTTTAGAATTGACATACCATCAGGCTAATCTCTTTTCCTGATATGATCTTGATCCACTCTATATCTGCAACTTGAACCTGAAATATTTAACTTTTATAAGCATTAACATAAAATGACATCAGCTAATCATCAGATGCCAAGACCAAGCTGTGATGCAGTACAACATACTAGGAAGCAAATTTGAAATCCTATTGACACTAGCAGCTGAAAACTTTTGCCCTTAATAAATTTCCCTCCCAAGATCATCAGCTTTAATGAATATTTAGTTAAAAGCTTGTTGGAAAAAATAAACATTGTTTCCAACTTTCATAAAATGCTTTAAAAAGCTATTATTTCCCCAAAAAAAACATCTTTCCCAAATATCCACTTACTCACAAAATGGAAGTCCGAGTTAGATATATGGGCATAAATATTATTTTTTTTCTCAGCCTAAGAGCAGATCCTTAGTCCATACACTAGAGTAAATGCAGCATTACAAAATCATAAACATGAGCCAATATGCAATTATAATGTTCTCCTAAGCTAAATAATAAGTATGAAAGAGAAATGATATTTTATATTTCTAGTAAGAAAGAAGGAAATGTGTTACACTATAACAAATTACAAGATTTGGTTTTCATTTTGTTCAAATGACAAAAAACACAAGTTTGTGGCTTACTACTAGTAAAATACAAAGTCATAATAAAGCAGAAAGAAAAGTGCACCGTTGCACATAAATAATTCAAACAGACAAGGGTCGATAGCAACACATTTCCAAAACCTATGATCGATAATTCTTGTAAACAGAAGGGAATAATTGTTTTATTCCTTATTGATGATTATTAGGTCAATTGACCTATTTAAACATATACATATGTAACAGACCATATACTTAGAAAGAATAAATCCCTATAACTACGGG
>Ga0214543_1003145_pt1 | contig 32217 bp, 26 predicted proteins | sample CNSS2metaG_FD_160094 | JGI IMG/M metagenome (GOLD analysis project Ga0214543, IMG submission 160094) | Root nodule microbial communities from cowpea collected in UCLA plant growth center, Los Angeles, California, USA - CNSS2 | ecosystem: Host-associated > Plants > Roots > Nodule | place: USA... | reverse complement strand
GTTCAAAATGACATCTTAATCTGAGCATTGAAGTAAGTGAAATTGATTTAAGTTTGGGAAAAATTAAATTGATATAAGTCTGGAAGAAGTTAAATTCATAACATTAATTCATCCTCATCAAAATGCATTACATCAATGTTTGGCAAAAGTGGAACTGAACGAAGTTTAAGGAAAGTTAAAATGCAGTACATCAATAGTGAATTCTACATCAGAAATTCTAAAAAATAACTAAGACGTTTGTAGCTGCTATCATGGCCTCCTCCTAATCTGTAATTTCATCCTAAACTGCTGATATGGTTCTTCTGGTGTTGGTAGTGGTGTTGCTTGACTCTCCGCTTCATTCATTAGTGGTTGAGTTGTTTGAGTTTCAGCAGTTGGTGCATTCTCAGCAGTTTGGGCATCTGGTGCAGTCTCAGCAGGTGTTACAGTCTGCTCATCCACAGGCTTACCTGGACAATTGTTCCTGTTATGTCCAATCTGATGGCATATGCTACATTTTTTTCTATGACCTCCTTTGCTGATTTGTGTGTTATCCTTTCTCAACTCCCACTCTTCCAACCTTCTTTTTTTCTTGGGTCTTCCTGGTAAGATCCTCTTATGTGGTGGATGGACGTCAGGGTAGGGAGTTCTTTCCCATAAGACTTCACCATTGACTGGAAAGATGATGGATTGATATATTTCTTCATAGGTGGATCTCCTGAAACAGATTGGTATGAAGTCCTCAACATTGACATTGATGAAATTCATTGCTGCAATAGCATGGCAGCAAGGGATAACAGTTAGAAGCCATTTCCTACAGCTGCAATGTTGAGCATCCACATTCACTGTGTACTTATCTCCAACCATGGATATGTGCCTCACTTCAAATATCTTTTCTCCTGACCAGCTGCAAATATCATTACACATATCAGTACACGAATAAGTTGATTGTGTTAAAAAAAGACAAAAACCTAACCTTGGGATCCAATATTTGGTTAACTCATTTTCCTTACGTAGTCTGTCAAGGACCTTTGGGCAAATGTTTCCTTCAAAAGTTGTAACCTTTTTTCTCTTGGTGACCCACCTTTCCATTAAATAAACTCTGATTTCCTCGAGCATGGTGATTATGGGTTTGCCTCTTGCATCCACTATGACACTATTAAAAGCTTCACTCATATTGTTGACAATTGTGTCGCATATGGCTCGACCACTAAATCTAGACTTGGACCAGAACCTGCATAAATAATAGCGTCAGTATTGATATCAGGTATTTGTATAGAAATCAGGTATTTGTACAGAAATCAAGTATTTGTATAGAAATCAGGTATTTGTACAGTAGAGATACCTTGGAGGTATAACAATAAGGTATCTGTAAGCATCAATATTTAACTCTTTAATTGTTAACATCATTCTTTCCCAAGATGCTGGGTGTGTGCTCCTAGCAGCCTTCTACATGAGTATCTTTAATTTTTGGCCAGATAATCTTTTTCTGAAATTTGCATACAGATGCCTCATGCAAAACCTGTGTTCCGCAGTGGGTAATAGGTCCTGAATGGCATGCACTAATCCATGTGCAATGATAAGATTATTAGTACTTACAACATTAAACAAAAATTAATAAATTGAACATATATTAAACATACCTTTTGTTGGTCAGACATAAAGGTCATTGTTCTACACACGTCAATACCTCCAAGATCACCAATAAGCAATTCCAAGAACCATGTCCAAGTTTCTTTATTTTCAACTTCCACAACAGCATACGCTAAATTTCTTACCTTGTTGATGATGATTAACTGGAAAATTGAAATGAAGAGTGCAACTGCAATCCAATGATGAAATGGAAAGTATTAGCTGCTTCCTCTGCAAATCTGAACTCAAAAAAGACGAAGATAAAGGAATTTCCCTAATTGCAAAATTTTCCCTAAATTAAAAAATTAACGTTAATTAGCCACCTGTACAGTACACGTAACACACCCTAATACAAACCGTGCCACCTGTACAATGTTTCGTTAATGATTTAAACGGCGTTACAAAAAAGGACCAAATAAAACACGAATTGCGAAAATGAGGACCATTCTAAACATTCGGTAAAAATGAGGACCATTTTAAACATTCTGTGAAAATGATGACCATCGGCAACAAACACTACGAAAATGAGGACCAAAAAGGTATTTAAGCCTTATAATAATAATCTTGTTATTTCTTCTTGCAATCAAAAGAGTTTGATTCCTCAAATAGACTGTAATTATCGGCACGAAAGGTTAAGATTTTTGAAAATTTTCACAAATTCATAAATGTACGATGAATCAAATGTAGGTAGATAAAAAATTATACTTAACAACAATATAGTTTTCTTTAGTAGAGTAACATTATAAGGATCATTAAATATAATTTCAACAGATACTCATGCTTAAAAGACGTTTTTGGAAATTCCTTTTGTAAATTTTGTTTCTTGTATATCAATAATAATGTGAAAATTTGAGAGTTGATAGACATTTACATCTGTTTTCATATTAGTTTGTCAAAAAAACTCATATTACAACCAATTTTTAATTAACTTTCATTAACAAGCTAAGGTGGTGAGATATAAGCCAAACATTCTTTAACTTAATCACTTCTGAATGTTATTTGGATCCAATCACTTTTGGTTAAATACAAAGTATTATTTGGAATATAGTCACTCTTAGCTAAAACAGATGTTCCTACATGGTCGAACAGTCTCTTTGAACTCAAAGATCTTCGGGATTGTCCTTTTCGTCCAAGCTGGAGAATTCTCGATCTGATGGGGTTGTACCTGCTATGCTCAAGTGAGTTTCAATTTTTAGTGAGTTGTAATAATTGTTAGTATATCAAAACAATAAATGTCTTACCTGGGTCACCTATTTATACTTTTTCTAATGGGCTTTTACCTTTTTGCAGACTTTCAGGATCCAATTGTTTAACACTCATCATTACCCGAGTTAACTAGATTTAATGGCGTATTTAGGGAGTTATATGAGTTGTCAGTCATAGTGTTTGGCCTTGGACATTCTACTAGTTTGGACGAGCATATGCTTGACCGAATAAAAGAGTTAGTGTTGTTTGTCTTGAGTATTGATATTTGTCCATATCTGAAAACATCATTATGTACATTGGTAGCCTGAGCCATAACGTTGGACAAAAATGAACATTCAGGACCAACAACACTAACATATATTTTTTTAATTACAATCACTCTTAGTTAAACAACTGATTAATATTTGGATCTAGTCACTTCTACCTAAGTACAAAAAACACATAATCACTCACGACTAAGACTTGGATATGCTTTGGACCCAATCACTCTTAATTAACCAATTTTGTTTGAGTGAAAGTGTGATTAAACGATTGCATATTTCACTCACTAAAATAGGATAACATCCTAAGATAGATAAAATATGATAAACACTCTTTTCTGTTACCAACAAACACAACAATGTTCTTACTCACATATTGAGGTTTGAGGGTTACTAGGGGTTATAGGAGCTTTAACGTTTTCATTATGATTGTTATTGCTGACAACCTTTATTCTTTCTAAGATTTTCTTTATAAAAATATTGAGAAGAAAAGGATTATTGTAAAGTCTTTCACGAAGCTTCATTATCTTGTGTCTATTTGTGTTCAAGCATGCAAATTCACTAAATGATCTTCATGTAGCATTAAGCATATGTAGCTTATTTACACAACATTTTTTACACACACATAACTTATCAAGCCTAAGTTAAGTAGCTTCTCACAAACTTAAGTAAAGCAAAGAGTTTGATGTAGATGATTATCTTTACAAGACTAGCATTCTAACTTTTATAAAATTTATTCGCATGGAATAACTTTAAGCACATTATTCAAGATATCTTAACCTAAACACTTAAATGTGAGATTCTCTCATAAAAAATAAAGAGCTAAACATTCTTTGTAAGTACTAAATAAACATTTATAAATATTCGTTATATATCATGAAATGCTTCAAATTATATGTATTTATTGTCTATTCAAGAAAAAGATTATCAAATGAAGAATAAATACAAATTATATAAAGTAAAAGGGTATCAGACGAAGTATAAATGCTTGCATTTGCTTAAACAAAAGCTTATCAAACGAAGTATAAACAAATGTGTTTGTCCAAGTAAAAACTTATTAGACAATTTTTTTTTAGACTATAGATATATTGAAAATATTTTATTTTTTATCTACCATACAATTTTATATTTTAAAACTATATTTATTTTATATTTATTTTAATTTTTTGAACTAATAATTTATCATTTTCATAATTAGATTACACTAGAAACAAAGTGAGATAAATTTATCGTAATCTTTATGTGTTGTATTTATATAATTTTATTATATAAAATTATTATTCTCTATTTTGTTAATATTATGGATTAACATTAATTAATAAATTATATTATTTGTTAGTATCAATTATATTACATATTATTATTAATTTTATGGATAATACATAATTTTAGGTTTCTAATGAATGGTTTGTGATGGGTTGGACTATTCAATGAATGGTATGTGATGAATTTGACTGTTCAATTACTTGTTGAGAGGTCATTGGTCTCTGCACTTAAAGATATAAAACGGATATCCCATTAATTAGATTTAAATAGAGAAATAAGACAAATGGTCAGATACGTTCTTTGTTTGAGCATTCAGTCTTTCAGTACACAATTCTTTCTAAGCACATACTTGAATATACTGTATTTTTTATCCAACAATTGGTATCAGAGCCTAATTAAGGTACAAATTATAGTTGTTCAAATTTTATCTAGAATGTGTATCCTAAAATTCATAATTGTTCACTGCCTATGCATGTAGAAATGGGGATATTAAATTTCTCGTTTGGATTCAAAGATTGATAGATGAGTATTTGATTCTAAATGTAATAGAATTGTACTGTCCATTTTTTAATACAAATTGTTCTACATTTCAAACAAATTTCGATATGTTTTCCTCCCCATTTGGATCCATCGTTGTCGAAATTGGTTTATGGCTTTTGACCATCACATCACAACAGGGATTTTGTGGCCGAAAAACTAAGCTATTCCAATATGTATAGCACCAAAATCGAATCGAGGTGAAAACGGGTCTGGGTCGCGGTTTTCCTGACTTGTCTTCATAAAGGAGATGATGAACAGTGCGTGTTGTACATGCCCACTAGTAGGACTAGGTGTGTGGGACGTGTGAGGCAGCATTTCTTAGGAATCTTTTTTTAAAGTAATGAAATTTCTAGTAATTTGGTATATTTTTTATAATTTTTGGATATCTATAGGTATTTAAATTTAATTATTTCATGCATAATATAATTTTATTATATTTTGTTAAGCATAAGTAATATAATTTTATATGATTGTGATCTCTCCATTGCGAGTACGGTTGTATGAAATTTTGTGTGAATGAAATAATTTAATTTTAATTATTTCATGAATAAAACTTAATTTTATATATGGTAATTTAATGTGTTTTTCATGCATAATATAATTTTAGTATATTTTGTCAAGCATGATTAATATAATTTTATACGATTGTGAACTCACCTATTGTGGGTACAATTGTATGAAGTTTTATGTGAATGAGATAATTTAATTATTTCGTTAATTAATTTTATATTACATTAATGTCAATCATACCCTATCAGTATTTTGTTGTTAATGTATTTTATTTTATTTCTTTATATTATGTACTTTGAATTTCATCTTATGTCAATTATTTATCATATACCCTATCGGTATTAGATTTCTTTATGACATGAGTTGTGTATTGTATTTTATTTTTTACTTATAATAATTTGGGACCCTTAGGTGGGATCATAATGAATGGGAAATTCGGTATTATAGACATGTTTGGTTGTGTTCAAAACATTCATTTTTTATTGCACAATAATTGTACATATTAAATGTTTTTTTATTGTTTTGATATCGACTTCTTTGCCTATGCCACTTTGGTCAAAAATTTGAATGAGAAAAATTTTGAGGACGAGAAAGAATCTCTGGACCCATAGTTGGCAATTACGAATATGGACTTTTCTTTGAGAGAGGAAGAGCCCTCAACTCTTACTCCTAAGTCCACTACTGTTCAGATAGCTTCTCGTGAGAAATGGGAACACTCAAACAAAGTGTGTTTGATGGTGTTGAAATACACCACGAGGAAGTGTACATGGTTCAACCTAATGGCTTTGCTAAAAAAGGAAAAAAGCATTTGTAGGTTGAAGAAGTCTAATTATGGGCTGAGACAAGCTTCTAAACAAGGTATTTGAAATTTGGCCAGGTGGTCCCTTCTTTTGGCTTCAAGGAAAATGTCTCAGACCAATGCATTTACTTGAAGACTAGTGAGAGTCATTTCATCATTCTTGTCTTATATGTTGATGATATTTTTCTTGCTACTTTCAAAGCAGACCCATCCTTTTCTATCATACCTTTATCTTCACTATTGGTTTTCTCTTTGTACCATAATATCCCACACTTCAGACACTTTTTCAATCCTTCATATTCTTTTCTATATAATATGCAACATTAGGACATGCATGTATCATTTTATACTTCATACCCATCGGACAAAGAATTTTCTTGCCATCATAATTGTGAGTGGGTAGTGTATTTCCATCTTGAAGCATTTCATTCAACAACACCAGCAATTATGTGAAACTCTTATCAATCCACCCATTGGTCGTCTTCAAATTCATGAGTCTTAAAACCACTAACAACCTTGTGAAGTTAGTTGAACTGGCAAACAACGAAGTCTCCACATCAATAGACATTGTCTCATACACATGCACTTGGACAAAAGCTTTAGTGCCAACATCACGGATCATGTCCTCAGTTTGCCTTTTTCACGTCGATCTTCCATGTTGGAATCCATAACATTTTCTGTTCGGAGACAGTTGGTAAATGTATTAATTCATCGTACCATGTCTATATTTTATAACTTTGAAGGAAACCATTACAGATAAGGTGTTCCCTAATTTCAGTTACATTCAACTTTCTCGTGTTCAAATAGTTGACACAAGGACATATAAACTTCACATCATCATCACTTATACCCTCATTACGTTGCACAAATTGTATAAATTCTTCTACTCTTTTCTCATACTCAACATTGATGCATGGTGAATTAATCCAGTCTCGATCCATGCGTATATATATTGAAATTGTGTGAACAATTTCAGTATTCTTTAATATAATGATCACCTCGCTTTTGTATTCAAAGTGTGACCCTATCCATTCAAGAATATTCACTTTTCTTAGTTTATTTGGTACATATTAATTTTAAAACACATATCTAAAATTTCACGAAATTTTGTCAACATTTTTGCATTGGTTTTCAACTTACATGAAGTGAAAGTTATTATCAATCACAATCAAATATACACTCAAAGATCAATACAAAGTAATATTGGCAAATATTCATGAGATTTAAGACATGTATATTTAAATATATATATATATATATATATATATATATATATATATATATATATATATATATAATAAACTATGAAACAATGATTAATCTTCTTAAATTGTCCAATCGGACAATTCAAGATTCAATACTTATAAATTATTAATGCCTCCTCTTAAATATATTTTAAAAAATATATATAATTTATTCAAATATTTTGGAGACAATAAATAATTTTTGTATTGAATCTTAAACGGAAAACTAAGACTAACTCAATGCAATAATAATTTCAAATAGAAAAAATAAAATCAATATATTTAAGCATTAATATAAACTTTTCCGTAAACTAATAATTCAATATAATTAATCACTTATCAAACATACAAAAAATAATTATAGAATCATTCCAAATAAATTTTGAAGATAAAAATAAGAACCTGGGAGGACTTTGAAAAATTGCACAATCTCAACCAATGCAATCTTAGTCAATGCAATCTCAACCAATGCAACAATACCTGGATATCAATGCAACAACATCGATATCAATGGCAGCAAAAAGACCCAAATCAATCGCAAAAATAAATTAATTCTCACATTGACTGAAATCCTAACAACAAGGGAACATAAGCAACTCATCCAATATCAAAATATGCAAAAAACAAAAAACCACCAACCAATGGGGGTTTTGACGTGTAGTCTACAACCTCCCTCGTCCTTCAATAATAGCAGCGGCGGTAGCAACAGCGGATGCGTGATACAGCTATGGGAACGACAACGGGAGTAGATAGAGGCAACAACGGCACACATAGAGGATAGGGAGGCTGGCTCGACAAAAAAGAAGAAGAAACACAAAGAAGAAGATCTATCCCAATTTTAAGCCCTAAAATAAAGTTTTTGCCTCGGTTCAATTGAAAACTAAGGCATAAAACACCCTTATGCCTCGGGTCTGCAAACAATTGAGGCATAAAAACACCTTCTGCTTCGGTCCAATTGACCTGAGACATAAACCCCATTATGCCCCAGGTATATTTCCAACCGAGGCATAAACCTCCATAAATTTAACTAAAAATGTTTTTAGTTTTTTGAAATAAATTACCTTATATGTCTCAGGTGACTAGAAATCAAAACCATAAGTACTTTATGCCTCGGGTATTTGGAAACCGAGGCATAATCTACAACATTCAGATTTAAAACGTTAAAATAATAGAAAGTTTGAAATTTTTTACAAGCTTTATACTTGGGTTGGTATTGAACCGAGGCGTATAACATTTTTTTTATGATTATTAATCGAATCGAAACATAAATTTTGCTTAAATTTTAAAAATGTCACCGTTGATATGTTTCACAGGAATTGAAACATAATGACTGAGTTAAAAATGTCAGAAATGTAATGTGCTTCGAACTAATTGTATAAAATTATTTGATTAGCTTGATTGTACACGTTTGTGTCTTATGGAATGCTCCATTTCCTTTTTTATTGTTGTTACATAAACATGGAAACAATGAGCAAATATAATATTAATATTATATTTATATTTTTTTTTGTATCACGTGACAGGCATTCTCATTTGATTAGTGTCAATTCTTTCTATATATTATGTAAGAAGTCGTTTCAAGGAATCATTCAAATTTCATTACAAAGAAAGATAATCCGATTGACATTATGAATGACAAATTAAAACAAGTAATATGTTTACCATTTTGGATTGATTAATATATATATATATATATATATATATATATATATATATATATATATATATATATATATGTATATGTATAGGTAAATCATGTTGGTCAACTAATTTCTTTATTAGCATTATAAACATTGTAAGTAGGTTATGTATTTATTAGACCATCCCGGCCTTAATAATAAAATGTTTTGAGTAATTCCATCACCAACTCAACACCAAACATAGAGTAACATCCATAAACAAATATTCAAACAGAGGCGCATAACAAAATAATTACGAATGAGCTTAAGAACAAGGTTGAACAAGCCAAAAAGTTTGAGTACAAAAAGTTCCAAATATTTAAGTAATTAAGTTAACATTTTAACTAGGCTATATTAAGTAATTAAATTAGATAAATTATCTCACCTAAGTTATTAAGTATTTAAGTCAGATAGATATTTATGACTAAGCTATATTGGGTTAAATAAACAATTCCGACTAAAATTATTAAATCAGATAAATTATTTTGACTAAATTATTAAGGCAAATAATAGAGTTGTCAAAATGGGTTGCGCGAGCTAACCCGGCTCACCACGGGTTCGGGCCGGGTTGGGTTGAAATTTTTTTACAAATTTTAATACGGGTTGATTTTTGACTCGGCTCATTTAGAACTCGGCTCATTCGGGTTGAACCCGTGGTGAGCCGGGTTGGCTCACCAACCCGCAAATAAAAGGATCACACAAGTGTTTTTATTTTTTTTTATTAAGTTGGGCTTTACATTTGGGTCATGTTAGGTTGTTTTTTTATCGAACACATCAATAATTTGTAATTTTTTTTTATTTTGGTTTGTATTTGGATTGTATTAAAATTTATTTAGATTTTAATTAGAATTACAATTTAGTTTTGACTGAAAAAAATAAAAAAAAAATAATATTTTTTTTTTAATTAAGTGAACTCGTGAGTCAACCTGTTTAACCCGCCAACCCGTGGTGGGTCGGGTCAGGTTCAAATTTTTTTGGCTCGCTGAAAAGTGAGCCGGATTGGGTTGGGTCACTAAATCATCAATCCGTGGTGGGTCGAGCCGGGTCGGGCCGGGTTACCCGTTTTGACAGCTCTAGCAAATAAATCATTTTGACCAAGCTATCGAGTAATTAGGTCACATAATTATTATTTTTTTGATTAATTGAGTTATGTAAGTCAAATAAATAATATTTTAGCTAAAATTATTAAGATATTAATTAGTTGGATATGTTATTTAAATCTACTTGGAGATTTAATATGTGAAAGATACACAACTCAAAAAGATTCAAAATATGTTTTTATGTAATTGTTCATTCTTCATGTGGAGAGGTATTGGTCAACAAGTTCTCCATCTATTACATATTTACTTAAACTAAAGAGAGTCATGTTTAGCTCAAGAATCTTCTTTCTTGGAGTTAACTTTGGGGGACTTTGAGGTGTTGGTGTGTGACGGATCTAAAGAATTAGGTTAATATTAGGACTTGACATTGTGGTTAGAGCGAAGATTGACAAAAAGAAGCTTAAGAATCTTTTTGTTCTAGAAAATGGAAGGATTTCTGGAACTCTTCATTTGACTCCTTCAAGACATCTAAAATATACAATCAACTTCAACAAATGACTCATGATGAATGAAACTTTTCCTTTCGTTTCCCTTTAAGGATACTGTTTTTTTAGGGTTTATACTTAGTCTTGCTTGATTAGTACCCTCTTGATCTAAAATCTTCTTTTCACCCATTTTAAACTTGAATCGTAGGAATGAAATATTTAACCATTGTCACCCGAAAATAAGATAAAACAATTATGTTTAGAACATATACATAATAGAAACTTTGTCATAAACCCTATATGAAGCTGGTTCACCTACTTAAATACTTATCATATTTTTACTTTGTAGATTTGTTTACCTATCCAATTCCAAACTTTTCATAGCAAAAGTTCACTCTAATTGTTACAAACATCAAAACCGAATACAATACAAAAACACCTCAATCATTTAATCAAACAAAGTGATAAGTAAAACTTATTTTATTTTTTACTTCATTTACAAATGTTCAAATTTCTACCATTATACTTTAGAAAATATTGTTACTGTTACTATTATTTTTTGCTGTTGGTGTTGGAAAAGGCCTCCATTAACATGAGAACTCATATACCATAAGTTGTCAAGAAAAATTCTTTCTTTGCACAAATCTGGTCGTAGCGTTTCGGTAAGAACAATACACAATACGAGACTCGTGTTTTAAGGAGACTTTGTTTGTACGATGCAATAGGGCAGGAGGCAAAGGTGATTTGAACCATTAGATTAGATGATGAAAAGTTGAAGAAGTTGAAAAAGATAAAAAATTTGGTTAAATCGGAGAGAGAAAAGGAGCCCATCGAGAACACGTGCTGCGTTCACTAGTCCACTGTCGCTTCCCATCTCTATCTCTTTGACAACGTCGTTCATTTCAACACCACTTCTTGCGCTTTCCTTCTTCCCCTCTTCTTCGTCTTTTCAAATAATAAAAAAATGTTGAAGCTTTCGTGCAATGGTCTGGACCGGGTTCACTCCCTCGCCCAATGCGGGTTTTCCGCCCGCCCCGCCTGCGTGGGCCCTCGCCGGAGGAGGAGTGGTATCGCCGGGTTCCGGTCACCCGGCATCAGGGCATTTCCTGTGGTGGCGGTCGTGTCGGACAGGGACGGCGCGGTGGCGAGCCGGGTGGAAGCGGAGGCTGGGACGCTGGCGGACCGGTTGAGGCTGGGGAGCTTGACGGAGGATGGGTTGTCTTATAAGGAGAAGTTCATTGTGAGGAGCTATGAAGTTGGGATCAACAAGACTGCCACTGTGGAAACCATTGCTAATCTATTGCAGGTTTTTTATTTTGATCTGTTTGGTCAATTGGGTGATTTGATTTGATTGCTTCAGCTTGGTTGATTGGGATTTTGAGCATCTTGGTGTTTCTGGTTCATGTGTTTTTGTGCACGTTTTAGATTGGGAAATAGTTTTTTTTTTTTTTTCTATTTCTAAGTGAAAAAGGAATATTTTTTGCAATTGGGGTTGTTTTTTATTCTTTATTATTGATGTTCTGAAGTTCAACTTGAAGATTTGTGGCATTTTTAGGTTGTTTGGTTTATGTTTTATAGTGTTTAGTCTTGCTTTTTTGTGCCGATTTGGATGGCGCTGTATTCTATGCACGGAGTATTGGAGTATAAGATTTTGGAAAACTGTGCTTTGTTTGTTTTTGTTCTTCCTGATTCTTTTTATAGATCACTATTTTGTTTCCTTGAATAATTGTCATGAAATGAAAAGTACTCTCGTTTCTGATCTTGGTCTTGTGCATAATGTTTGCTCACTGTAACACCATCATTGCGTCTCAGGATGGAGACAAGGCAGTTCCTTTACTCATCCAAACTTAAAGACAATAATCATTTGGAAAAATTGATTGATTTTTGAAGGTATCAAATACATTTGGATGACATCTAGAGGCTGCTTAATTAAATAAAAGGAAGACAGATCTAACCTTGGGAGCTGTATTATCTGATATATAGAACATGTCCAATTGTATTCATTGCTCGAAATCTGAAACATCTGGTGATTGTGTTGCAGGAGGTTGGATGCAATCATGCTCAGAGTGTTGGATATTCTACTGATGGTTTTGCAACCACCCCTACGATGAGAAAATTGCGTCTCATATGGGTTACTGCTCGCATGCACATTGAAATATACAAATACCCTGCTTGGTGGGTTCTTGTTTTTTATAAAAGCTTAATTTATATACTCTAATTTGAAAAGTCTAACATAGATGATTTCAACAGGAGTGATGTTGTTGAGATAGAGACATGGTGTCAAGGAGAAGGAAGGGTTGGAACAAGGCGTGATTTTATAATGAAAGACTTTGCGACCGATCAAGTTATTGGAAGGGCAACAAGGTGAACATTTACCTTCCAACTGGATGTTGTGAATTGTGACGCTTTTATATATTTTGCTACTTTAGTTTAATCACTTTGATGATAAATATTACTTATGCACTGTATTCTACTGAGTTTTTATGGCATGACTGCTTTCGGTTCATGAATGGCAGGTAAATTGTTAACAAGCAGTAGGATAGGCCTTCATCCTGTAGGATGATATCTCACAATTCTTTGATTTCTGGGCAACCTTGTACAGGACCCATCACATGCTTTTCCTACTTGTCACTTTTGTTCATGTATTGTAAAATCTCTTTCCTCATTTGAATTTACAATAGTTTATTTGGTACCAACCATCAATTATTAGCCTATATAATATATCCATGCTATTGAAGCAAAAGGATGAAAAACTCAACTACCGGTTATTAAACTTCATCCCTAGTCACAGGGATGCTAGGGATTTTATAAGCGCATAAAACTCAGAAACAATACTGTCCAAAGATCTATGTGATGGAAAATTATCCATGGCCGCAAATCATGATACATTTAAATTTAATGTTTCAGCAAATGGGTAATGATGAATCAGGACACCAGACGACTCCAAAAGGTTTCTGATGATGTTCGTGAGGAGGTCTTGGTTTATTGTCCTCGAGAGCCCAGGTAGCCATTTTTCTTTCTCATATGCTGCTAATGCATTACAAGATACACAAAATTTGCCCCATGATTTCTTTTATTTAGGTGCTCTTAAGTCTTGTTCATTGAAGTAATAACTAGACTTGATAAGCAGAAGATATATAATATTGATAAAGCCCTGATGGCATGAGTTAATTTGTTACATGCGCATACAGATTCACATTTCAAGAAACATTATTTGTTGATTTGTAGTTAAACATTTTCCTGAGCAAGTTTCACCAATAGCAATGAGTTAAAATGAAGGAATACAAGTCTGAAAACTAGCCTGTTGATGTTATCTGAATTTACCTCACTAAAACACTTCGGAAAATATGGAGAAGTTCTATATCTAAGGATCATCCTGCATAAATCTATAACTGATTGGACTCTTTCTGAACTCAATGACCTTTTAGCTCTTTACCGACTTCTCTTGATGGTGGACTCATAGTGGTGAAAATAACTGTTTCATCACTTTCATAATTAAGGATCAACTATTGCTAATGTATAGATTTCTTAATTGACAAATAAAGGATATTTATCATAACAATCATCAATATTATGAATATCTGGTTCTGAATTTGATACCGTTTCTATCAACACAACAAACTTGGATTCTATTACTTTCAGCGGCTTCTGCACTTCCCATCTTTAGGAAAAGATGTGAGGAAGTTTCATAGTGGTTTCTGATAAAGTCGTGGGGAGCTTTACTTCACATGCTATCTTCCATTATTTTGAAAAAAATTAATCTTCCTATAAAAGATCCATCTTTTTTATTTCGTAATTTCTAATTAGTACAAAAATTGAATTTTGAACAATTTATTTATGACTTAGTTAGCATGTTACAAGTAGCTTGGTTTGAGTATGGCCCAATGATCATTCTTCATTGGTTGTCTTGCTAGTGTTCGTGATTGATGAGTTTCAATTTTCAATACCCTTTCTGGCTTACTGCTTAACCTGTGGTTAATTTTGTTTTCTTTCTCCAATTTCTCTTCTGTGGTTTTAGATTAGCAATTCCTGAGGAGGACAGTAATTGCCTGAAGAAAATTCCAAAATTGGAAGACCCTGCTCAGTATTCCAAAGTTGGACTTGTGGTATGATTATTTGGCTCAGAGAATCTTTTTCTGTTAGTTTCTTTTTTCTTTTTGACTGTCGCAAAAGAAGGAATTTCATTGGTGATAAAATAGTTGGCAAATCCAGCATATTTTAATAATGTTCAAGAACCTGCCTTCTCACCCTGCCTTTTCAAATTTGCAGCCAAGAAGAGCAGATCTGGACATGAATCAGCATGTTAACAATGTTGCCTATATTGGATGGGTGCTTGAGGTTGTTAGACTTTCTTTTAAATTTATGTCTCACAAAATGAACTTTTGGATAAGCAGTTTATATCTTAGTTCTGATTTATCTTTATATCTCAAGGTGGAGTGTTTTCAAAATTAAGAAAATATCAATACTTGATTGCGTACTTACTATGTTCAATTTTTCCGACATTTAGCATCTTAGATCAAAACCACAAGTATTGATTATTCAATGGTTAGACTGACAAAATTTATATTAGATATTCTCACTCGATATGTTTCATAGATACTTATATGCTTCTTATCCTTATTTTCAATGTTTTTGGATACTTGTGTGTTATTTCTTCAAAATGACTGTGACTGGGGACTTACATTTCATAATTCACTACTAATAATGACCTGTATACTGTTCTTAATTCACTACTAGAATATTTACAATTTCTTAGATATGCCAGTGTTGCTTTGAATTTGTTATTTACAACTTTTCTTCCATGTTTAAAACCCTGAAAGTAAAAAGAAGAAACATGGTTTTAACCCATTTCTAGAATCAAAATTGGCTTTTGCAAACAAGTAATAAAAGTATTTTTTTTATTCTGCTCTAGATCATGATGAAAAAGAAAATAGAGGGGCAATCTGTTTAACATATAAGTTGATAATTTAAGCAGTTTAAACACTGTTTTCGAAACAACCAAATGAAATTTTGCTTCATGAAGGGGTCTGTCTATCTTTTGACAAAATGTATGATCAAGAATATATTCGGTAGACTACTGAAAACTAACTTACCTCTCAGACACTTCATTTGATTTGGAATTCTTTTCTTTCTCTTCTGGTATGTTGCCTATTATATTCTATTGTTACCCTTGTCATAACAAATTCACGTACAATGTTATGTTAATATATACAAAAAAGGGTGTCGTATATCATTGATGTCACTAACTAACTTATGGACTTGTTATGTCAGAGCATGCCTCAGGAAATCATTGATAGCCATGAGTTGCAGAGTATCACCTTGGATTATAGACGAGAATGCGGACAACGTGACGTAGTTGATTCCCTCACTGGTGTGGAAATGATCCAGGGTGATGCTGAGGCAGTTCCAGAACTGAAAGCAACAAATGGATCTGCCATTTCAAAGGAAGCCAAGCAGCAGTTTCTGCATCTACTTCGGTTGTCTACTAATGGACTTGAGATAAACCGGGGACGAACAGAATGGAGAAAGAAAGCTCCAAGATGAAATCCATCAAGTGTGCTTTTTATCTTCCTTGTGTTGTTTCCTTATGCAGGTTGTCTTATCAATTTTCCCACAATATTTTGCTTAGAAGTTATTGCACTTGATATAGGGAGTGGAGTGCTAGAAATTTGTTACTGTTATCTTGTCATGTTCACACAAATATAAATTGTTGCCCAAATCCTGTTCTTAGGATGAATAGATTGACTTCAATCTCTGATTCATTGGCATCAATTTCCATGAATGTCATTGAACCTTGGAAGAATATAATTCCAAGGATATTTATTGTTTTTGGATCTGCTATCTACTGCATGACTCCAACTATGTGTTGTTTAAGTAATCATTTGATGATTATTCAATTATCAAATTATCCCGTTTCATCTTTAAAAGTACGATTTTAAATGTTAATGTCCTTACTCATCCTGCTCTCTGTTGTTTTCTTATGCGGCAAAATCAAGTATTACTATTCAAAACTAATCTATGCTTATCAGAACAGTTTAGTATCTGTGATAGGAGTTATGCTTGTCGATGCTGTAGAATGAAGTACAAGTTATCATTTAAATTGGGAAAGGATCTAGTGGAGTGACACTACAACTGCAGTGGATCTTAACAGTTGACTAAATTTTATTAGTCGGATAACTTTTTCATAAAATGAAAATTGAAAAATTCAGTAGTTAGAATAATTACTGTCTTGAGTCATGTATTTTTTTTTTTTTCATAAGAGAGGGTCTGCTCGGATTTAAATTATTTAGGATCTTTAATTACAAGCTGTGTTGTTCTTGATCAAGTCTTGCTTTCCTGGAATAAACTTTAAAATGTGTCTTTTTTCCACTTTATTTTTTGAATGTGGTGACACTTTGTTCTATACATATCATTAATAATGCATTACCAATAGCAAAATAATATACCGATCTTTCTACTCTTGGCCGAAATCAAATAGAGTCGAATTCACTTTTGATTAAGTCAAGGTAGGTCTAGTTAATGCTAAATAAGGCGATTTCAACTCTAGTTGAGTCATGTTTGGTTAAGTCTGGTCTAGTCCACTGTTGATCAAGTTGAGTTAGGTTCACTTCATGTTAAGTCAAGTTGGGTTCACACTTGGTTAATTCATGTTGGATCCACCTTAGACTAAGTCAAGTTAAGCTTATCTTTGGTTGAGTGAGCCTGACCTATCCCAAACCGAGTTAAGTAGGGCCCACTTTCGACCTAGTTGGGCCAGGTCCATGTTAGATCGAGTATAATTGTGTCAATGCTAGGTCAGATAGAGTTGGGCTACATCAAATCAAGTTGCTTAGACCAATGTTAGGTCGAGTCTAGTTAGGTTAAAATAAAACCAACTTGATTCGGTCCACCGAGCCAAGTTGAGTGAGATCCATCTTTAGTTGAATCAAGTCAAATTGACCTTTGACTATGTCAAGTTGGGCTCACATCGAGTCAAGTCGATGTTGAGTTGAGTTGGACTAACGTCAAGGCAATGTCGAGCAAAGTTCATATTCATGCCATGCTAATTGAACTTGAGACAATGTCGACCAAGTTTGAACCCACATCAGACATTGGGATTGGCTGAACCCAAGTTGGGTTGGTTTGGCCTAGTTTGGCAAGTTGGGTTGGTTTGGCTCAGTCTGACAAGTTGGGTTGGGTCTTAACTTTCCGTTTAAGTTGCAAATGGTAAATATTAAGTAAGAACCAATTTATAATGAAATGTAAAATATTTGGAGTTCAATTTGCAATTTAAAATATTTTAGATATGAAATTTTCATAAGTCCCCAACTCATATGGGATGCGTTTATTTGAGGAGAAAATAGATTGATGAAATAAAAACTTTAAATTGAATTCAAATATTAAATCGGTTATATATATAACCTATGTAATAAGTTTGTGACATTCTACATCGATGACATCTACATCGGATCTATAATTGATATAATAACTTAAAAATAATCGATGTAAAATATGTATTTTGTAGTAGTGGATGAAAATGTTTTGAGATTCCATGTGGACTTGGTGTGGGAATTTCATGGAGAGATCCCTTTTGATGATAAAATAGTATGTGTAATGACTTAAAGATTCAAGTAAGGCTGCATCCTCACACTCTAATGAATCAGTCAGACTAACATAGAGTAGACTGGTGGTTCATGTGGTGAGAGTAACATGAGTTATAGTCTCTGGCAGGATAATGACCTTAGAATGATCATGGACTAACCTTGTGTGTGGTAGGGTGAATCCCATTGGCAATGGCTCTGTAGAGAAGTAGAGGTCACCAGAAGTGCAAACAACTAGTGAATTCAATTTCATTACATGTATCCAGATAATCGAGATAGAGAGTCATTTTATTGGTTGGCATCACCTGTTGTTTATGCTTAATAACTTGCTTGTTCATAATCTACTTATTTATCTATTAAAATTATTTTCACTAGCTTACCCTTCTTTCTTTTTGTGTTTGGTTCCTTATTGTGTTTACCTTTTTGCAATGATTAACAAATGTTGGTGTAAGCAGATGTTGAGACTCCTGGTGACCATCAAAATGGTGGAGATGCTGTTGTGTAGTTTAGGTGCATTTGTTATTGCTCTTTCAAACACCTTTTGTTTGAAACTGCTTTTTGTAATTCTTTGTTATGTGAGCAAATTTTTGCTAAACTGTTTTACATTTTTAAGACATGCTTATGACATTCTTGCCCTTCATATTTCTTGTCAAGTATATTTTAGATAACTATAATGATTAATTCTCATATAGTTTATGTGGCTTTTCAATATAACTTGTGTTGTGATGTTTAATTTATTAGAATTTTATATTAAAAGAAATGTCACACTTATCTTCCATCTTAGTCATAACATGTCAATTAACAAATTAATAACAAATATTCAAGCTATAAGATTAATTCATTTATGTGTAAGAAAAAAAGATCATAAATGCAATCCTAAAAGATATGGATGTATATACATAAAAAATATAAAAAATATGTTAAAGTAATGTTTTTTACACAGAACAATGCCGATGATTGAGAATAAAAAAGACGATTAAAGAATCTTTACATTATTTGATAAATTGTTTAAAGTAAAATTATTGGTTTTGATGTAAATTAACATCAGATATTAAAACTTTTCTCATCATTCATTTCCATTTTTATCTTTTGTAAACCTTTCCTTATATCCAGGTTAAAATAGTAAATATGAACTCTCATGCACAGATATAATAATTTAGATTAGAAAATAAATATAAGAATATCTTACAATAAAAACTGTACAAAATGAATAAAATAGTAAATCCAGTATCCTTATCTTACATCTACTTTTGATTTCGACCATACTATTGGATTGACTTTGTACTTTAATTATGAAATTACATAAATGAATGAACTAATTAATATATATATATATATATATATATATTAATTATTCCGTGGATTTCAAGTATTTATATATGGTGAAAAGTATTTACTTGTAAGAGGTGAATTGAGGAGAAGTCATATTTACCTAACAAATGCAACTGCTGGAAAATAATAAAAAACTCATGTAGGGACACTTTTAGTGAGTGTTTTCCAAAACTTGAGAATGAGAGAATATTCTGCACAAATTCAATATTTCAATACAAAAGTGTTAATACTACCCAAATGGAAACACTAAAATTGGAATTGCTAAATAAATACATTTTCAATATGTAAGAAGTTAATAAATGAAGTCTATATTTACTTATTTATTTTATTTTATTTTAATTATGTTTTAAATTTTTGTATATTTAGTTTTTAATATTTTTTTGTGTATTAAATATTTAAAATTTGTATATTTTTTAATTAAGTTTTTGTAATTTAACTTTTTGATTAATTAGATGGTGTGATTTATTATTTTGTGTTAATATATTCTTTGTAACATGATAAATAATTTTTTTAATATCATATTTCTTAACCCATAAGATAATTAACTAATATAACAAGACAAAATTATTGAATTAACAATAAAATTGTAGGGATTTTATAAAAAAGTATAAAAATTAAGCATCCAACATAAAAAAAAAAAACTAATAGAGGTTAAGTTGAAGATATCAAAATTATGAAAGATTTAAATTGAATTGATTTTTTATTTATTTTTAGTTATTATCTGTTAATACTACTCAAAGAAAGTCACTACATACTTACATAAAAAAATGTTTTTCACCTTTTATAGAAATTAGAAATTAAGGAAAATTTTAGACAAATTTTAACTTTTAAAGAAAAGATAAAAATAGCAATTTTTGTATAAAGAAATTACATAAAGGAATTTTTAAATCATGTATCAATTATATAACATAGTCAACTGGGTCCACTAGTCCATTTAGTGAGGTGGACCGAGAAACATTCCCACGTGTTTATATACTTCTCACACACATGCCAAAACAATTCCAATTATGAAATTCGAAGGCGCCTAATATTTCCCCGCCATTGCAAATTTTCATTTTCATTTCAAAAAGTTCAAACACAACCTGTGTTCTTTCTGAATCTTCTCCTCTTCAAAATTCCCAATTATCCTCATGATTCATCATTTTTCACACAACAAACCCCAAACCCTTTCTTCTTCAAGGTTACAATGAGAGAACAAAGCGTTGATTCCTTCTACGCCAAGCTTCGTGATTCTGCTTTATCTTCTTCCTCTTCGCCGGTTCTCATTTTCCCTTCAACCTCCGACGTTGATTCTCTCTGCGCTCTCAAGATCATCTTCCATATTCTCGAATCCGATTCCATTCAATACGCCTGCTACCCTGTCTCCTCCTTCCACGAGATCCATAAGTATGTATCTTCTTCTGCCTTAGACGACGACCCTCTCTCCATTGTTTTGGTCAATTGGGGCAACCACCGGGACCTCCGCAAAAGCCTCAGTCTTGGCCCCAATGTTCGCGTCTTTGTTGTCGACAGCCACAGGCCCATCCATCTCCGTAACCTCAGTGACCAAAACGACGCCGTTGTTGTCCTCTTCACCAAATACGACGAGCAGCAGTCTGATCTTGCCTATGACTTCGACCTCACCACACTTGCCAACGCCACTGCGGCTGATGGTGATGAATCTGAACCTGAATCTGAATCTGAATCGGAGTCTGACGACGACGAAACCGGATCTAGAAAGAGGAGAAAAAAGAACGAGGATGACGAGGAGGATCCGATTACACTGTACCGGAAGATGAAGAAGGACTACTACCGTTTGGGGACTTTCCATGGGAAGCCGTCCGGGTGTTTGATGTACGAGCTCGCGGATTCTCTCAGGAAGAACACCAATGAGTTGCTCTGGTTGGCCTGCGTTTCGCTCACGGATCAGTTTGTGCATGAGAGGTTGAGTGATGAGAGGTACCTGGATGGGGTTATGGAGCTTGAGCAGCATATAAACAGTTCTGGGAATTTGGATGTGGTTACTTCGGTTACACTGAAGGATGGGACGAAAATTCGTGCCCCGAATTCTTCGCGGATTACTTATGAGGACCAGCCAAGGCTTATGCTGTTGCAGGAGTGGAGCTTGTTTGACTCCATGATGTGCTCTTCGTACATTGCCACTAAGTTGAAGACGTGGAGTGAGAATGGGGTGAAGAAGTTGAACCTTCTGTTTGGGAGGATGGGGTTTGCTCTTACCGATTGCCATCAGAAGTTTCAGCACATGAATGTGGAGGTGAAGCGCAAGATGAAGGAGGAGTTTGAGCGGTTTTTGCCTGAGTATGGACTTACTGATTTCTACTACAGGAGTTTCCAGAGGACTCTTAAGTATAGTTCTAAGGTTTCTGCCGCGGATGTAGTGTATGGCGTGACTGCTTTGCTCGAGTCTTTCGTGAAATCGGATGGTTCTAGTGCTTCTAAGCAATTTGGTGTGGCATACGATGCGCTTTCTTTGAACAATATTGACAGCTTGAGAACCGGGATGCAACATGCTATTAAGATTCAGAGGGCCATTTTAAGGCAAGGGAGTGCTGCAATTACTAAGAATGGGTGCATTAGGAGTGGGAGGAGTTTCCGGTGGTTGAAATTGGAGGATTCAAGTGATGCTAAGTTGTTGGGGTACCCACAGGCATTGACTAAGTTTTGTTATTTTCTTATGGATGCTTTGAGGGAGAGGGGGGCGACAATGAAACCTTTGCTTTGTGCTTGTGTATCACAAGAGCCTGGGAAGGTGCTGATTGTAGGGGTTTGTGGGAGGCCACGTTTGGCTGGGGCTCGTGGGAATGCATTTGGGATTGCATTTAGGACGGCTGCAGAGGAGATTGGAACTGAGTTCTTCCATGAGTTATTTGAATCATCATGGATTGTTCTGGATGCTTCAGCTGTGAATTCTTTCATGGTTAGGTTGATTGAGAAGCTGTGATGCTGCTGGATTTCTTATTAGAATTAGTTCTTTGAGGAAGTGCCTTCTCTAACTGCTGTGCCTGGGACTGAGATTAGCAATAAGTGATGTGCAGTGGTTGATATTGCACCAAGACATGACTCTTTTTTTAGTTAATTGTATTGTGATTTATAGCATATTCATTTGACTTTTCTTACCTGTTTCCCCAAAAATGTTACCTTGACATTTTCATGTAACTACTGTTCTATTCCAAACTAGATGTACCATTGCAATATTGAATTGAAAGTACGAGATCGGACGAAGTTTACATATCTAGTGCCGCATTTTAAATTTGTGTTGAAGTATTTTCAGTGCCTTCTACCTGAAGTTGAACTTGTTTAACGAAGGCACAAACTATGTAATGTTAATTTTATACAAAAAATGGTGTTGCATGTTATTGATGCCACCAACTAACTTACAGGCTTGTTATGTCAAAGCATGCCACAGGAAATCATTGGTAGCCATGAGTTGCAGAGTATTACCTTGGATTACAGATGAGAGTGCAGACAATATGACGTAGTTGATTCCTCGCTGGTGTGAAAATGATCCAGGGTGATGCTGAGGCAGTTTCAGAACTGAAAGGAACCAATGGATCTGCCATTGCAAAGGAAGCCAATCCCCAGTTTCTGCATCTACTTAGGTTGTCTACTGCTGGACTTGAGATAAACCGGGGACAAACTGAATGGAGAAAGAAAGCTACAAGATAAGAACTATCAAGTGTGCCGTCACCTATGCCTTCATTCATTATTCTGTTTTTATCTTTCCTGTGTTGTTTCCTTATGCAGGGTTGTTTGTTTTATCAATTTTCCCTCGATATTTTGGTTAGAGTTATTGCACTTGATATACGGAATGGAGAGCTAGAAATTGGTTACTGTTTTCTTGTCATGCTCACAAATATAAATTGTTGTCCGAGTCCTGTACTTAGGCTGAATAGATTGACTTTCAATCTCTGATGCATTGGCATCAGTTTCCATGAATGCCATTGTACCTTCCTCATGGTAGAATATAAATCCCGGAAATTGTTATGGATCTGCTATCCACTGCATGAATCCAACGTGTTGTTAAAGTAATCATTTGAAAACTATTCAATTTGCCAATTATCCCGTTTCATATTTAAAAGTATGGTTTCAATATGGTTTTAATTTTAATGTTCTTACTCGTCTTGCTCTCTGCTGTTTTCTTAAGTGGTAAAAGTAAATATTACAATTCAAAAAAAGTAATCTATGCTTATCAGAAAAATTTAGTATCTGTCATACTTTCCGTTGCTATTAGATAGTTATAGAATACAAATTTACAAATTTTAATTTAAATTGGGAATGTATCTTGTGCCAGTGACATTACCACTGAAGTGGATCTAACCTTTTGATTACATTTTATCAATTTAATAGCTTTTTTTATAAAATCAAAATTGAAAAATTCAATGGTTAGATTAATTACTGTATTGAATTATGTCATTTTGTTTCATCGGAGAGGATCTGCTCCCATTAAAGTATTAGAATCTTTAATTACAAGTTGTGTTGTTCTTGAGCAAGTGTTTTTTTCATGAAATAAACTGTAAAATGTGTCCTTTTCGCACTGTATTTTTCAGAGGTGGTACTTTCTTCTATGTATATCAGGGCGTACAGTGTACAGCCTGACCAGAATAGTACAATAGATATACCCAAGTCATAACGTATTTTGTTTCGTTTGTTGTATGGTATTAGATGCATTGTGCAACCAGTTTGAAGGAAAGGAGAAGAAAATTATCAAAGAGGTGGGGAGCTTATTGAGGAAAGGAAGAAGGATGGCTTATTTTTACTTTTAGATGGGATAAAATGTTGCTTGATTTTTGGCATCTTTAATTAATTTATAACTTCACAGCAAATCACATGGAGAATAGGCAGTGGCACAGGTTAACTAGGAACGTGCATTGCCTAACGAGATGCATTACTTACATTTTAAATTTGTGTTGAAGTATTTCAGTACCTGAAGTTGAACTTGTTTAACGAAGGAAGTTAGTACGGAAGTGCAAATAGCTGGAAAATTAATGTTTCGGAATGAGCATTATGGCTACTAATGAAAACTCTAATTAAGTATCTTGAACTATAGTTTCAGGAAAGAGGACAAAAACATAGATTTCTTGTTTTGAAGGTTTGAAGACAAAAGTCCACATCCCTCCAGGCCTTTTGTGATTTTGCAGTGATATTTCTTAGGCTAGGTCTCTTGTTTCAAATGAAACTTTTGCTTTGCGGACTATTTTGTTATGATTCTTGTTCTGGCCCTGGGTAGATTTTAGGTCTCTTGCCAATAGTCGTTGATGATTTCCAACTTAAGGGTTTGATCACATGGAACTGCCTGCAAGGTTTGTCTTTTCTGGTCATTAGAGTATATTTAGCCATTGGTTGCAGTTCAATTTGCTCTAATTTTGTAAGGAACTCAAGTGCAAAGGAAGTGGATAGAAGCGAAGGACTAATCAGCAAAAGACAAGAATTAGTGTTAGTTGGAGAAAAAAAGACACTGTGTAGGATCAGAGAGTAGTGGGTACCGTAGGAGTGAGAGAGAAAAGATTCCCATTAGACAATCGAGTGACTAAAGACTAATCCTTTTCAATCATAGGTTTCTACTAAAGCGTTGGAAATGGAGTATGGGCTCTCATTATGTGAATGCCCTTATTCTATTTCGTTTAAACTGTCACAATCTAGATCTGTGAGTGAATTCTATCATTCCTTCACAATTTCATCAAATAGAGTTACTGGATTGTCAGCTGATGCACTGGTAGATTGCTTTTTTGAGTGTTTTAAAACCAGAAATTCGAAGAGATGTGATTGCTCAGGGTCTTGATTATGTCCCTAAGGCTGTCTCTAGCAAGACTGTATGAGGAAAATTATACCAACAAAAGTTCTTGCCAATAGGTTTCATTCAAATCTACTGTTCTATTGAAACCGAAATACCAACTTTCCTCCACTTCTTCCTACACCAAACACCAAACCTTTATCTCAATCGGGGGGTCCTATCAATGTTAAGAGAATGACTCCAGCATAAATGCAGATTAGAAGAAGAAAGAATTTATGTTACACTTGTGATGAGAAGTTCACCTCCAACCATAGAAGCCCCAATAAACTCATGATTATATGCAAGTACATGAATTTGAGAAAGAAACAATAGATCCTGACCCTCCTGTTATAGAACCTCTATTGGAAACCGAGCACCATCTATCTTACAATGCTCTAATTGAGCCAATGGCTTAGGGACCTTGAAATTCAAAGGACAACGTTATGGTGTAGATCCTCTTGGACAGTGGCAACAATGATAATTTTATTCAACCTCGATTGCTCATTTTTGAAGTTACCAATTGAATCTTCTCCTTAGTTCAAGGTATTGTTAGGGAATGTACAATGACTACTGAGGGGTGTTAGGAACCTACAGGTGAAAATACATTGTCATGGTTATATTTAACCACTTTAATGTTAACTATTTAGTACTGGGAGCTTCTTGATTGGCAACTTGGGGATCACATGTTGCAGGTTTCAGTGCTTTCTTATTGAAGTTCGACGTGGATGGAGATTTTGTCACCTTATAGGGTCAAAAACCTAATAATTTTGTACAAGCTAAGTTTCATCAATTGAAAAGGTTGCAAAACACTCATGTATTGTATAGTCCTTCATGCGGAAATGTCAACCTACTGACTGTGTTAGGCACGAAAATAATGAGAGGAAGTGGAGAGGGGGAAAGGGTGTGGTGTGTTGACACTCTCTTGCCTCTGGTTTCTCTCTCTATATCCCTCCTTCTCTTTTCTTAAATTCTGTTTTTGTGTTGCTGTATGTGTCATGACTCAGTCTCATACTGAGTCATGACCTGCCCTTTCATTGTAAACAAAATCTATTGAGTAAATAATAGAGTGCAGCAACTTCCTTCTTCTATTATTTTTCTGCTATTCACTATCTCCTTTCAAATTTCTATTTCATTCCTAATCACATGGACATTGATACTTTGGGACAAGCTCAAACACTATTTGAGTTGAGGATGAAAACTATGGTGATGACCAAGAACTTGAAGCAGACATCTTGGTTTGTCTTGTCAATAATCCCAAGAACCAATGCTTTATTTTTATGACAATCTCCCAAGCAAAATTCAAGTAGTCTTGCTATTTTACCATCTCATTGAATTCTCTTACATTTTGGTTGTCTTGCTTTATTTAATGAACACTTTCCATTTCTGATGGCTATATATTGTTCATTTTATGTGAATAGGCTTGGCTTGATTCTCTGAATATCCCATCAGGGAGGTCATCTGTATGACATTTGAAGAGAGTCTTTAAAATTTCTGCTTCAGGTATGAAGCTAATGTCTCATACTATTATTTGATGTCCATGTAATTTGTGTTATAGTTATACTTGTGCATTGAGATAAATTGTATTACCTTTGAACTGCTGTGTTTTTGCATCAACTTATATGGGAGGAGTATTTCACTAGATGTCATTTAGTTTCGTGAGCCCTTTCATTAAATGTCTTCTCCAGGGATCAGCATGTGAATATTTTACTACTGATATTAGATTGAAAAGCTGAAATGCTTCGGAGTTTCTGGTTAGAATTGTCTTCTCTAACTACAGTCTGTGCCCGAGACCAAGATTGCCCAGTGTGCAGTGGTGAAGTTGCACCAAAACGTGACTATTTTCTTAGTCCGTCATATTGTGATTCATAGCATCTTCATTTGGCTTTTCTTGTTTGTTCCACCGAATATGTTAGCTTATACTTTCATGTAAACAAATGCTTTATTCCAATTTGATGTAACGTTGAACTGAAATTGGCAGATTTTCATGGATATAATTCACATTTCAAGTGGTAAATTTTCTTTATTTCTTACACTAGAATATTTTTCGTTTCGAGTCTTGCTATGCTCTCTACCCCAAATTGAACCTGTTAACAAGCTTTGACTTTGGTGGTTATAATGAGAGACATAGACCTGCTGGAACTGGGGTTTGGTTTACTCATTGTCGTAATCTTTGCTGAGAGTCATGAGAGATCATTTATATAAATTTATATTTTGTTTTATGAATGTTTTCTTGTTTCGGGAAGTTTGTGCTCTGGAAGAAAAGCAGCTGTTCTTAGTTGCCTAGAGGTTCTTTAGATTACATATTGTAATTACTTGTTCGTTATGTTCTGTATTTTAATTTGCAGAATTGGAATTATTCATTTAGTATGTTTTTGAATTTATACATTTTAGATATGTATCTTACATTATCATATCTTATGTTTTCTTAAAATGAATTTTGTATTGGATATCTATCATATTTGCATGAGCTAGAACTATAACATTTTGTCGTCCTTTCTGTTACTGCTTTGCAGACGCACCTCACATTGTTATTATTTTTGATTTTGAAGATTTATTAAGTTATTTTAATTAACATATACTAATACATTAAGTGAAGTTGTCTAACTAATAAGCTGCATTTTAAAAACTGAGGCAAACAAACAATGTAATACTTCCAATACCTCCTCTATATATGCCCACCGGAACATGCGAACTTATCAGAATAGAAAATCATTAAGATGAGTTATAGGATTTGATATCATATCAAATTCATCTTAAAATCTTTTGGCATTAAGTTAAGTTGCTTAACAGATGTTAGGTTGTACTCAGAACTAAAAATTGTTCTTTGTAATTGGTGTGATACCGGGAAAGTAGATAAGCTCGAGTTTCAGACAAGCGTGGGATTGCTCTGAGAATTACCAGATAACAATATTTCTTAAATGTATCCATTAGTCTTCTATCCTTAAATTTGATGCCTCTAATGTTCTTTCTCATTTTCAGCAGATGAAACTTTCTCCATCTGCTGGCTTACTGTACAGTTGAAAGCAACGTGTGGCCTGAGTTTGAGATCATCATTGAAGATGAAAGTGAAAATAGTAGACATATGATATAAGCATTAATACCCAAGCTTATTATATGATCTCAAGCAACAGGACTGATGTCATATTGATTCACTTTTGGATAACTTTCAGGTATTATAGTTCTTTTCTTGTTGATGATGACAAAAGCAGATTTGGAGTGCTTAACTGTGGACAAATTGTTTACCATTCTGAATGGAAGAAAATGTTTGCCTAATGGATCAATCTTGCATTGGGATATCAGGAAACGAATAGAATTATTCATTGCATGATGTATAATCACGTATTTTAGAGATATCAACCTTTTTGTAATGTTTTATTGTGTTGATGTTATGCATAATCTAATGCCAATTAATGTTGATTTAGTGGTACGAAGTTGGAATTCGGATAATACATCTTAATTTCCTTCAAAGTCGCATTATACAAGGTGCATTGCTTGAGTGTGATTGTGATGAGATAAAAAAATAAATAAAACCCAGTATAACTTGGTTGATGTTATTGATTTATCAATATAATGTGTTTGGTTTAAGTTTCGTGTGAAAACAGAGATTACAGATATACTAATGCTAAGCCAATATGGCTGGTAAAATTCAGCATGGTAAGAGCACTTAGTAAAGCGGGCATCTTGATTACGGGCTTATTTTAATCAATGTTCGAAATTGGCTCGTTTAGGTTGAGAATCGTGTTAATGAGAACATCGACAATAAGCCTAGATGGCCACTGGGAAGAGTGTAAGAAATAAACTAGTTCGGTTATTAACTTGGGTCCTTATATACAAAAGCCTTAGTCTGTAAAAACATTATATTATATTTTTATCTTTCTAGTACTTACCTAAAGATTAAAAGTAGTATATATAAGAATTGAAATAGGATTTTTTTTTTTATCAAAATAGTATTAATTTGAATGGAACCTTACTCAAATTATTGGATTCAAGTTATGTAGAGAAAGACTAAGTGAGAAAGTTTCACTATAAGTGTTCTGTCGGATTTATCCATAAAAATTAATCATATAACAAGATTAGTGATTTTAATATCAATGTCAAGGTGATCTTTCTCCCAAAAAATAGAAAACTTTAATGTATAGATACTAAAAGGTAAAGTTTTTGTAACTATAAGAAAAAATAATAATTAAAAGAAAAATGTTACACTTTGTCATCGGAAATGAAGGAAATCCTGCAGAACTTACACACAAACCGAGCTTATTCATTAAATGAATTGACATATAGTCTAGCATTAACAAAGATGTAAAGAACCATGGCAGGTGAGCATAAAGGTCAACAATTGACAATTTCATACATAACACGAACTCATTTTAGAACCTACATAACTTGCAAAAAGACCAAGAAATCTATTTCTGGAAGTTTGTTATTGAATATGATCAATTTCTGTTATGCTGCAGATGATCAACACAATAGGACTAAAATCACAAGCAATTAATTCATTGTAAAAGAATTGTATAATAAATCTTGTATATCCCACCTAAATACAGAAAATTGAATTATAAAGCGTGGAAGTTACATAACATAAGATTAAAAGGGACAAGTCATAATCTTGCACTCAGTGTCTTTACTGACCAAAACAAAGACAGAAAGAAGACACAGATTTAAGACAAACATACGTCTACAATGTTTCCTGGGAAGAGAGCGCCTTGAATATTTACAAGTGCAAGACACACCTTATGTCCATTCACAGCCCATTTTCTCTTCAGATTATAATTTATACTTTCACATAAATCATTTTTTCCCCCAGCAAAAGCAGCAACTCTGAAGAAGCAAGGATAAAAACAGAGAGAAGCAATGAGATATGAGTAAGATGAAAACTCCAAAGATACAGAAACAGGTTTTACAGGCATACCTGAGCTTTCTCATCAGCAGGCTGATTCCGCACACCATATTGTCTAGCATTAGGTGTGCCTGGCACATGTCCAGCCCCCACCTGTTTCTCCTCCCGCACTCTGTTGAAAATATGAGTGTAGCCATCAGCTGATGCAGGGTTGGTCTCATCCCACTCACCAAATTTTGGAACAGCAGCACCTTTATCAGGCTGCCAGAAAAGAATGCCACAGATTATAAGTTACTTTCCAAGGAATCCTAAATCAAACCTTAGAGATTTGCAATATTCATGATTTTTACATTTCTTGCCACACATGGTCATCAAACAGGAGAATGGAAAACTTACAGTTTCATCCCCTCGGTTAGATGGTCTTAACCGGGACCTTCCAGGGGTACCGTGGCTGGAGTCATGTGAATTCTTTACTTCCCAAGAAGGACTATCTCTGCCAGGGGTTTTTGCCTGTCGGTGAAGGGGTGAACGGTCAATGTTGTGTTCAGATCCAATGGTTTGTCTTGAAGGTTTTCTACTGTTGTCAGCAGAACCTACTCCCTGGCCTCGATGGGCAGAATCAGTGCCACTCACATGGCTGCCATTGTCATGGCGAGCTGGAGACTCAGTGAAATGTTTGGCATCACCATCGTCCCTGCTCTTTTGTAACTCATATGTGGATCTCACTGACCCCTTTCCAAATGGATCCTCTGAGTGAACTCTTGGTTTTGAATGGGCTAGGTCAGCAGAAGAAACTGGATTTGAATTTTCCTCGGGCTCATTTGGATGTATCATCTTTGAACCAGGTTGACCCTTCTGGGTTTTGTCAGAATAAGCTGTATCTGAGACATTTTCTTCATTTTCCAGATTGCCAAACTTTGGTTCATGAGAATTTTGCTGTCAAATAGAAATATTAAAAAGGATGTCATTCCATTATCACAATAAGAGTTATCAATGGAGAAATAGCAGAGAAGGGAGATAATAATATGACTCCTTTTACTTTTCTTTGTAATGAGGATCATCTTTTGGAATTTCAGGATTGAACATGTTACAAGATTATTTCTATAGCAAAGTGCTGTTGCTATGATAATGGCTGCATTCTGCAGTATATATACGATATGGTATGGGATCTATTTCACTTTGAATGTAAAATGATAGAACAGATAGCAGAGGATGATACCATCAAACTCAATTTAAGTCTAAGACTTCTGATTAGAATGCGTATATACATAAAGAAAGAAACAAATGAAAGCACCTCGGTGAAGCACACAAGACTAAGTGCATGTTTGGAAATCCATTCCAAACACTATGAAAGTACCTTTTACTCAAAAGATACACTTCACTTCTGATAGGATTGGTAATTGCTGGACTTAGCTAACAACCTGTTTTATTGAATATGGGTATATCTCCCACTGTAGTGACAGGGAGAAAATCCCAAGAACTTGATTCTTACACACACTTTGCACCAAACTCTGAGAGACCCTCTCTCAGCCCTTCCCACAATTCTGTAAACAGAAAACAGACTTAAAAAAACACCTAGACCCTTAACAGACCTATATAGGTCTGTTACAGTTTACATTCCTAACTGTTTCTAACTGTTTCAACTGTCTGTTTGGCCCTCCTTTTGTACACAATACCATATCTATCATTACCCCCTCCATGGAGTTTCACCTTGTCCTCAAGGTGAAATTCGGGGAACTCCCTAGAAATGCACTCAGCTAATTCCCAACTGTTGTCTGAGGGTGAAAGATCCTTCCACTGAATTAAGACTTCGAGATCTCCCTGGGGCGTACGCCTAACGTCCAACAAGTGCTCAAGACCAACTTCCAACACATAGTCGTCAGCCAAAACTGGAGGCAAGGATTGAGGCACTGCAGGTGGTGTTCATGCAGACCAAACGGGGATTCATGCAGATCCTTAATAATAAGAGGGATGCGGGAATAAAGCTTTGGTAACACCAATTTCCCTTGATAAAACAATCTGTTTTTCGTCCATTCATATCCAGGGTGAGCCTTCGAA
>Ga0214543_1003144_pt1 | contig 32220 bp, 12 predicted proteins | sample CNSS2metaG_FD_160094 | JGI IMG/M metagenome (GOLD analysis project Ga0214543, IMG submission 160094) | Root nodule microbial communities from cowpea collected in UCLA plant growth center, Los Angeles, California, USA - CNSS2 | ecosystem: Host-associated > Plants > Roots > Nodule | place: USA... | reverse complement strand
ACCCAACTGAAAAAGTCGGGGATTCCCCATACCCATACCCATACCCAGTCAATGCGGGGATTCCCCGTCAAAACGGGGACGGGTTCGGGCAATACCCACGGGGACGGGTTTATTTGCCATCTCTAGTAACCACAATTGGTTACACTTATTTTACATTCAAATGTCTTATTTATACTTTTTTTTTCCTAATAGTTAAACTAAAATAAAATAAAAGAAAAATTACTTCAATTGTGATAATTGTCTTAAAATTGCTCATATTGCATTAGTTGTGCCCATTATTTCCATGCTTTACAATAGTTTTTATAAGTAACTCCTCCCTTGATTTAGTTTTATCCCTTTCTTGATCGAACATTTATATCGACACTATCTTTCATGATGCGTTGATTAACAAACTTTCTATAACCCTTATTTTGATCCTCCTCCTCAACCTCGTGTGTCTTGATACGTCCCTGTTCTACTTACATCATATCACTCCCTTCAATCTCCTAACCTCAATCTTCTTCTTTGATGTATAAATTTTCAATAACCTTAACAATTTTATATTTGTACACAAAATCATATATTTTTAAATTGTCAACTTCTTTTCTTATATGAAATATTACGATAGATACAAGAATTGAATACATTAAAAATGATTGGTCAAGATAGATATAAGAAAAACTATATCAGATAACATTAATCATGATTCATGTGATGACAAAATAATTATTAATTTTTTCACATATCATAATAAAAATCTTGACATTTGCCAATAAACACTCGAACATCCATCAAGAAGTACTCTTAACATGCATTTTAATGATAACATCACTTATGTCAAACAATTGGAATAATAACATATCTACTAGATTGTTTGATCTTTTTCACATTTATATATGGACCTTTTTAGTGTTTCCTCTTTTCATTATCATCATTATGTATTGTTGTTGATTATTATATAAGACACTTGAATTTATGTAAAAGCCAAGCATTAAAATCGAATTCTTTTGCATATTCATTACATACACTCAAATTCAATTTAACAAAAATGCTAAAATCATTAGAACTAATAATGAAGAGGAGTTTGAATAAAGAATTTTATGACAAACTAGGAATAATACATTAAACTTATTGAAACTTCCAACCAAATTCTTGTATTGCAAAGATTTTGGTGACTCCAATTGGACTACATGTTTAAATACACCAAGATCGATTACCAACTTTTGCATTTATCTTGGTATCTTTTTATTTAATTCATGGAGATCTAAGAAACAATGTATTCTATCAAAGTCTTCTTTTTTAGAGGCAAAATATATCGTGCTCTAACAACAAGTGTTTGTGAAATGCAATCATCACCTTATTAGTTCTAATGTAAAGAATATTTGGAAGAAGGAATAGAATATTTGGGCTTAATTTAAAGTCATCATCTATAATAACATGTCTAATATTAAAATTGGTACATTCAAATTTTTCTTATTATTGTTTATCTTAACATTTTATAAATATGCTACTTTTGAATGCTTTAAAATAAATAATAAAGACGCATAATCATCCTAATCAAATATTTATGGAAATGTTCACTTATAAATGTTAAAATTAACATATTAACACTACTAATTCAAAAGCCACTCTCCCAACGAACTTTAAATGTTTATTAAATGTTGGAGATGAAAAAAACATGGAAAATTATTTCAATAATAAATTGATTATGGATTTACTAGAAAAACCATTCAACCCTAATTCATTATTTTGGTTTTCTTGCTTGCTTTTTCTTTTCTAGTTTCAATTTTATTCAAAAATAAATAAATAAAAATCCGTAGTATTCCTTTATCTAATCTCATTTTTGCTCATGTTAATTGTTTCCTTTATTTGTTATTGTTTACTTTTGAAATCATTTGCTGATCGTGTGTTGAATAAATATGTCATGTTTGGTATTCAATTTGATCAAAATAAATAATAAACGAATACAATCGAAATATTAAAAAATATGAACACAAAAACCAACATCACATGTAAATAGTTAATCAATTAAATCCATGCATTATTTTTGCACGAACATGGGAGAGTATAATGATAAAAAGGAAACAAAGAATTAAAATATGAAAAAAAAAAATGTTTAAATATTTATACATAGATAAAGTTTGATCTAATAGTGAGCCAAGTTGCAATGATGATGACTATATCCTAACAAAACAATATATTATTTTAAATGTGTGAGGAGAAGACAAGACCCCACACATGGATGCTATAATCACTACAAAATCCATTCCTCAACATGCTCCATTGGCAACCACTTCCTTCTTCTACAATGTGGCAATTTTATATTCCAATTCCACCTTCCTAATCATCATTCAAAACCTTCCTTCTTTTATTTTTTGACAAAAGTTGGAAACACAATATTCATCATCCACCAATTTTTGTTGATGACTAATTTCTCATACAAAATAGTTCAAATTTTCTTCTGAATTTATGATATTATTTTTCGTGTAATTAATATATTTTAAAACATTAAAATCAGTATTTATTAGTGTATTTTAAAGATTCGACAGAAAAAATAGAGAATTCAAAATTTAGCATAAAAAATAGGTTGGGAAACACATTTTTATTATTAAAAAGAAATTAATTTTTGAATAAATTATAAGTAATATAAAAGAGGGTGTGAATGATTTGTTTTAGGAAAGAAAGAAAGATGAGTTGGTTTTAAGATAAGATGGTGAATGAAGGAAGGTAGAAGCACATACCCTACATGTGGGAATGGTTTGTGGGGAAAGCAAAGAAAGCATAGTGAGTGGAAACAATTCACATGGGGAAGCATAAAATCATCCTTTTACTCTTTTTTCTTCTTCACAGCTAAGAAGGTTCTAAATATATACCACCATTGCATAAAAATTCTCTATAACTCCACCCACCCACATTTTTTTTTTTTTTTTTTTCATTTTTTTTCTAAACAAGAGTTACAATTAATTAAAATGATAAATAGTAGTCCTTTACACAAGATAATTTTTTTTTCTTCCCTTTCAAGAGAATGCAATATAAGTTTTTTTTTTCATACTTCTTGAAAACAACAATAAAATATTATATTTATAGAAATAAATTTACCATAAATTCATTTTGGGAAAAATAAAATATAAAAAGTTTCATATTTTATTAAAATTTAGAATATCATTTAGTCTATCTTAAAGAGTGAAACTACAATTGTTCTTAAACTAAGCAAAGGTAACACTATTATTGATGGCGAGTTTCCGTTGAAGAAATCATATTAAAGAGAGTATCATTTCCTTTATTCATCAAATCCATTTGATTCTCATGTCATTTTCATCGCGAATTTAATTCTTAAGAATTTATTTATTCAATGTATTAGCTTTTTATTTACATTTATTTCAAAATCAAAAATTTTCTTTTTCTGAAAGAATATACATGAAATTATTTTCATATGAATAAAAAATGATGTTACAAATTCGATTTTCTTTGATTTTTAGAATTAATTTACTTTATTTAAATTGAAAATGATGTTACGAATTCGTTTTTCTTTTATTTTTAGAATTAAATTAATTCATTTAAATTGCTAGTTTAATCCAAACGAACTCTATAAAAGATATATTTTCATTACAACAAAAATGACTTTAGACAACATTAAACAGATCACATGTATAAAGTGTGGTCTAAACATAGTAAATACAACATTTATTAGACGTGGATTATATAAATGTTGCTTGTAAAAAGTGTGAATAATCCAAAAAAATGTGGTCTAAAATACACTTAAAATTGAAGTTTTTATACTAGAAATATTTTATTCCTCCTTTTTTGACTGAAAATGGAAAACTTAGTTCCAAAAATGCAAAAATTTGAATTTCTTTTCTCCCTTTGATTTTATACTGAAAACGCCAAGAGCTCACAGTGTTAAAATGTGAAGTTTTGGAAAATACATACATTACAATTGTTGCCTTTTATAAGGATTTTAAAATTGTTGTCATACTGAAAACCATGGTCTATATTACCTACAGCTACGCTCACATAGATTATGTCTAAAAAATTGTTATATAAACTTTAGTCCACAATTTTTGTGGTTTAACTCACAATTTTGTGTTGTTGCCTAAAGTGATTTTTGTTGTAGTGTTTACTTTTGGTTGAAATAATTTATTTTCTTAATTATAAAAATTTCAAAGAAAACAAATTGTCATGTTTGGTTAAACTTAGTGTTTCTACAAAATTTTAAGTAAAAAATTAATTTGATGAGTTTTGAATGTATTAAATTGTAAGATTGAAATTGCATGGAATTCTAAAGGGAGGATCCATAGGTCATTGAAATAATAATGCAAATATTACAAATGTTGGTCAAAATGAACGTAGGCCAAAATACAAATGCAAAAAAAAAAAGTGTCCATTGTAATTGTGGCTTATATGACTACCACCACAACACAACCATGCCACTAGATCATTACCATGACATCTCCATCAAACCAAATCACATCTTCTACCTTGATGAGCAATCCTATATATTTTGATACAACATGATTTGTGATGACAGAAAAAATAGGAATATATTATTATGAGTTAAATATGTTTTTAGTTTCTAAACTTAAACAGAAAATTATAATTTGTTCCATATCTCAAACTTTTATATATTTTTGTCTTCAAATTTAAAAAATGAATGAATATTGTCATTTTAACTCAATGTCGTTAACTCTTTTTGTACGTGTGAAACATCAAACATCGTTTTAGGAATATTGCATTTGAGTTGGAACATATCAAATGGTGTAAATAAGTTAAACGTTAGTTTGAAATGTTTAACACGTTAAAAATATTTTATGTAGTTAGATTAAAAGGGTTACATCTATTCATTTTTAAAGTTTAAAAGACAAAAGTCGTAATTTAGACTAAAAACATATTTAAACCTATTATTAGTTTAGGAAAATTTTACATGTACACCTTTTAAGTTTTTCTACTCCTATCACACAAGTAGAAAGAAAATAATATTTTTAATTTTGTAGTTAACTCTTTCTAAATTGTTCTATATTTTAAAATAAAAAATAATATGATTGAAATTAGATATGTATTTACTAGAATATGGATGTTTGTCTATCACCACCCTATTATTTAATGCAAATTCTATTGTTGGGACAGAGACTTTGATATATAAATTAAAACCATGGAATTAATCATGTCAGCCAAAGATATTAAGAATGTCACCATACACCAAATTCTTAAAGGATTCCACTGTGACAACCTACGACAAAGTCTAAGATGTGAAATCATCGAAAGACACTAAGCAAATTTAAATAGTGGTTTCTCCTACATCTATGATAATATATAATTTAAATGAAAATGCAAGTACGAGAATATCAAATAGCTCTTTGGAATTTTGATTAAACAATAGATGGATGTAGTATGAGTGGTTAACATGTCTTAACAAATTACTACTTTAAACTCATCACTACAAATAACTGATGATAGTTTTATTTTGTTGGCTAATCAAAACGGCTTAAATTGAGAATGTTTTCACTATCTCTCCAAATAAAAATCATCATAATGAACAAGTACATAATAATCATCAATAATATAATCCAAATAACCAATTAAAAAATCATTATGCAATAATGAAAGGACAAGATGCAGATCAAATGTTACATCAAATAAGGAACTATGTAATAAGGACATCTATGATTGAGGAAATTATAAAAAAAATATTTTCAAATCAAAATAATCTTCAAATGAATCAGACGATAGAACATTTGATAAATCAACAATGGTATAGCATTTTGATCAGACATTATTTTGTATCTCCATTTTCATATTTTTGTATTAGGGGTTGAGTTACAAAGGGTTGTAAAATCCCAAAATTTACTAAGTTCTATTAGAAAACGAGAGAATCAATGGAAAACGTATAACTCAATACCAAACTGAGTGTAAAGAGAACTTAAAGATGAAATATTTCTAAAGTTCATGAAAAATGAATTTATTTGGATCACCACACCACCTTCAAACTCAATATATATTGGGATTAATTAAAAATTATTTTTCATGAAAATTTGTTTAAAGGTGACGCTAATGTGAGTTTGATGGATTTAATGAACATCAAAAGATTTAATAGTGAAAATATTGATGGTTTTTTAAATCAATTTAAGCAATTGATATCAAAATGTTTTACTCAAATAAATAACTCAATTGGTATGGTCGCAATAGGGTTAACATTCCCGATAAAGAAACAATTGGTAAATTAACTTTTAAGAGAGACAACACAATTGACAAACAGAGTTAGAATAATTAAATAAATAAATTTTAAGAAAGAAAGATATAAATAATTGATAGGACAATAAATAAAGATTGAACAATTTATGTAGAAACTTTTTTGGTGAAATAATTAAGGAAGGGTAATGAGATAAATATTACACAAATGAAAAGTAGTCTCCCTTATATGTATACATTGTTATAACAAGAAGTGAAGGAGAAAATGATCGATTAAACTTGTAACTTTGAAGTGTCAAAAACACAAACAAATTAAGTTAAGTGACGATAATATAATATCTCTTTAGAATAAAAGAAAAAAATAGTAAATATTGTAATTATCCTAATATTCATTTTGAATCAACATTTATATTCATTTTAAGAATTTTTTTTTCTGAGGATTTGGGTTCAAAGCTTAACATTGTCTTTTAGCAAGTAAGTTTACTCGACGCAAGTTCGTTTACGATGGACTAATAAATTTAATGTTTTTTAATTTGATTTAAAGTGTTTGAATGTTTTATGGCTTCATTGTGAAAATAAATTTTACAAATAGTTCACTTATATTGTAAATCAAAGTCACAAAAATCTTTAATTTACTTGATTTTCGCGTTATGTTGACTATAATCAAAATATCATGCATTTTTTTTCAAAGATCATATTTTTAGTATTTTTTTGTTATTGAGTGTAAAAAATAAAAATAAAGTGGAGAGTGATAAATGAAGAAGAGAATGATGAAGAACAATTTTGCAGAAATGTAAAATCTAGGAAATTAAATTACTAAGGACAAAATAGAAATTTATAAAGGAAATGAACGTGAATGGTGACCGAAATTGCTATAATCAACATTGATCTTGTCATTTTTCTATTGACGGCGTTTGTTAGTATGTTTGAAATTATATTCATAATTTGTCATTTTTATACATTTGATTCATTTATTTATATTTTCCCCCTATTTGAAAGTTACTTAGCATAGTAAAATACAAGAAAAATACATAAATCAAAGTAACTGCCCTAAAAGCTACCTACACTGAGCTAGTTATCTTCTTTGCTTCCATATTTTGTGACAATTATTGCATAGAACTTCCTTCTTGAGTTGGTCTTGGTATTTCCTTCCATTGTTCTTTTTTCGATGTCTTATTTCACTTACAAATTTATTATTTTTGATATCTTGTGCTTTGGTCTGAATTTTTTTGGATGTTTCAAGAGTCTTCTACTTGATATATCTTTTCAATATATTGTTTGTCTTGACACTTTCCTTTTTTATACCTTCTTACATACAAACATATTCATCAAGTTTTTTCAATTCGATTATTTCTTGATATCCTTAGTATATACATAAGTAATTGTCCAAGATTGATTGAAGTTTGAAGAAAAATAAAGGAAGTTCAATTCTAATCCATTCAAAACTCAAGTTATTTTAAATAGTTTAATTCTAGTATTTCTTTTACTCAGAAAATGATTTCTATTCTGATATTTTTCATTGCCAATTTAATCTTTACTCCTTTATGCAACATTTTTATATTTACATTTGTTTAAAAAAGTAAAACATTTTTTTTATAAAAATAGTCACAAATATCAAAGTCTAAGTGATGCTATAAATTTAAACTTTGTATGTTTAAAATTAATTTGATGTATTCAAACTGAAAATCAATTCAGATTTACTAATATACAAAAAAAATGCCAGAAAAAAATTGTTTTAGTTTAAACAATTTACTTTGTTTAATTATCGAAATTTCATTGAAAACAAATACTTAAATACATGACAACAAAATTAATCCGAGTCATTTAATCTAAGAACACCTACTATGCATAAATAACTTCATAATATGCCCCTAAGCATGTGGTAACTTTTGTTTAATTAAGACATGTACGTATTGGTAATTTGAGATTGTTACTACCATCATCAAAAACAATATTTGTGATAAAGTAATATAATTTGATAGTTATATAGGATTTAAATTCGAAAATAATGGATAAAATAAAACAAATGTATATGAATCGATTTACATGGTCACCTACCAACCCATGTGATTTAAGCACGTGGTGATTGTTGATAGATAAAAACCCTAACCCATATGATTTCACCAATCACTAACCACCCAAAATTATCCCATTAACTCTTTAACCTTTTCCCCAACATCAGGAACCATCCATTCAAACCAAATTACCTAATTTCGTTTTCATCTTAAATTCCTTCCACTTCAAGCTTTTTTAAACAGGTTAGTTACGCCTTTGCCTCTAACTCCCACCATTCAAATTAATTACCATGCCTTATTATTGCAAGGAAAAAAAAGAAAAACCTTAACCCGACAGTTTAATTAGTTAAAGCAATTGTTGTAGAAGGGTTAAAATTAGAGATGGTAATGTAATATTAATATGGTAAGAAGAGAAGAAGAGAGAAAGGTAAAAATATAAAAAAAAAAATGATGAGACTATTATTATAAGGGTACCCTACAAAAGGGACGGTCACAAGGGCACGTGGTGGCTGATTCCCACTGGTTATTTATAATTAAACCAGTGGCGACTTTCCAGTAATGCCGTTGAGTTGAGGAGACCCAACCCCTTTCTCCTCCCAGCTGTTCATAGCTGTCCAATCTCTCTCTCATCCATGTGACCCCACTGCACAACACACATAGATGCAGATACCCCAGAGATTTATTGGGATTTTAAAACCTCCATAAACATTTTCTTTTCAAATAAATAAATTTAATTAAATTTATTTCTTCTTCTTCTTCTTCTTCTTCTACTCCTTCTTCCTTTCTTCCCTTTAACATTCCCTCACCTTTCTCAACACAAGCTTCTCTTTAACATTGTTATTCATGTGCAACTATATATATATATTTATATGTGCACATAGATAGACATAATATATATATATATATAAAGCCAACATTGTTTTTGGTTTGGTTGGGTTTGGTTTGAGATATTTATATACATAGTCTTCTTCTGTTCCTTTCTTCTTCATCTTCATTTTCTTGAGAGATTGTGTTGATTAAGAATGGCTCAATTGCCACCAAAAGTTCCAAACATGGCACCCAATTGGCCAGACTTTTCTTCTCCTCACCAAAAGATGCCTTCCCTCAAAACCATGGCACCAAACATCTCAAACCAAAACCCTTCATGGGTGGACGAGTTTCTTGACTTCTCAGCCGCCAGGCGCGGTGCTCACCGGCGGTCGGTCAGTGACTCCATCGCCTTCCTGGAGGCGCCAATGCTCGATCATCACTGCAAAAGCCGCGGGAGTGACGGTGGTGGTGACAATGAGAACGAGTTCGAGAGGTTTGACGATGAACAATTCATGTCCATGTTCACTGATGAAGCTTCGGGGAATAATAATAACAACAACAACAATAATGATACCAATAACAACATCAACGACAACTACAATAGTTACAATAGTAACAATAACACCATGATGGCTCTCACACTTTCCTCCTCCAACCCTTCTACACCCTCTGATCACAACAGCATCAACGACGAGAAGGAGATGAACAAGGAAAAGGAGGAGGAGGAGCACGAGAAGAAGCATGTCAAGAATGAGTCAGATGAGGATGAAAGCCAATGCAAGCAAGAAATCACACAAAACCCCGATGATAGTAATCATAGTAACGCAAATGCAGCGCCTTGTTCCAGTGAGAAAATCACAGACCCCAAGAGGGTCAAAAGGTATACTTTCTTAAACATTCATCTTCAACTCATGCTCTTTTAGTTCTTCCTCGTAAATTTGCATTGCATTGACCCCTATCACATTCACTTCGGATAATAACGTTTTACAAAACAAATGGATAATGTTTTAGTTACAACACAAACAGGTAATGTACTATGTAAATATATATGTATTTCATGTTTTTTTTCTCTCTCTCTCTCGATAATGTGAATACCTGTGACTATTTAATGTTTATGAACTATTCTTGTGGAAAACATGATATTCATAATCTGATTCTTCGTTTTGCATTATCTCAGAATCCTGGCAAATAGACAATCGGCACAAAGATCAAGAGTGAGGAAGCTGCAATACATTTCTGAACTTGAACGAAGTGTGACTTCATTACAGGTGCATTAATTTAGGTGACTGTAACAGTTATATACAATTAATTAACAATTAACATGGTTTTGTTTGCCTTAACGTGTTCATTCTGTGGATAAATGAAGGCTGAAGTTTCTGTATTGTCTCCACGAGTTGCATTTTTGGATCATCAACGTTTGCTTCTAAATGTTGACAACAGTGCTTTGAAGCAAAGAATCGCAGCGCTGGCCCAAGATAAGATCTTCAAAGATGGTAATTGCTTTACGTGTTATCTTCTATTATTAAACTATATCATCTGCAGAAATTTTCTTCTTCAGGAAGCTAATTGTTGAATTAATTACACTTATCGATTGAAACGGCTGAGTCAGTACTAATTAAAAGCTAAACGTTAATAACCTTCAGATTAAGGCTAACTTGGTAAATCGTACATTATCTAAAATTATTATCATCAATTAGTTTGCATAAGTAAAAAAAGGTATGTATATAGTATATGGTAAGGGGTTAGTTTTTCATATCTAACTTGAAGGGAAAGTAATTAGATTTTTTTTTTTTTTTTTTCTAATTTAATATATGTCTATTTCTGAAATCCTTTTATGTTAACTACTGTCAGTATCATGGACTGCACCTGTGTGTGATAAAGAGTTAGTTTCAAGCTTTAAGAGTTAAGTTCACGAGAAAAAAAAATGATATAAAAAAAAACACTTTTTTTGTAAAATCTAACCTGTACTTTTCAAATTCAATAACAATAAGCATGCTACTCCTCGAAGTTGGTCTAGTATTCAGGATCATGAAAAACTAAATACATTGTACTCTTTGCCTCTTTTTACTACTGCAAGTTATTAAGCAAACTATGTATATAATTTCGTTCCTGGCAGAAGAAACATGCCAATTATTAAGTTGCAGAGTCATATTGATTTTAGTGAAAAGGGTTTGCATGCAAAGCATATCTAGATGAGTGTGGTAATCATGCATGTACTCTGTGATTAAGTACACATTTATATGTATATAAATGCAAACAAGGCATGAAATAATGAAATGACGTACATATAATATAAAAATGCAGCACATCAAGAAGCACTGAAGAGGGAGATAGAGAGACTGAGGCAAGTGTATCAGCAACAAAACATAAAGAAGATGGAGAATGGTACAGGGTCAACATCCCAATCTCCATTACCATCTCCAAAACCACGATGTGACACACTCACTGAAAAGGAACAACTTATCAATGTCTGAAGTGTGAAGCCTCCCTTGAACACTCACTCACTCACTCACTCACTCACTCACATATGAACCATGTAAGCTAAGGTAGTTTATTAGATGATCTGTGATTCCTTTCAATTTTAGAAAAGAAATTGCAGAGTTTTGGAAATGGAAGAAAAGAAAAGTGTTTTTGTATTAACTGTTGTTGATTGAATGTGAAGAATGTTAATGAACGTATTTAATAAAAGATATGTGATGAAATATGAATGCAGAGATGATGATGATGATGATGATGGATTGTGATAGAAGAATAAGACTAAAAGTAGTTATAAAAGTTGGTAAGAAGAAAAAGGGTGGGTAGGGAGAGGGTGAGAGATTTGATTAGGGAATTGATGAAGGAAAATGTTGCATAATGGGGACATTGGTGGTAGGCTTTTGCTATCAAACTGAGAGAGTCACGTGATGTGTTTGCTTTAAAGAAAGGGACCACTCAAGTTGCATGATTGGAATGCAGGGAAACACATGTGCACCAGTGACATCAAACAAAGGGTGGAAGAAAAAAACAGTTGTGTCTGCTTTAACTACATGGGAGAGGGAGGTATCTGTCGGAGATTCTTTCAGTTTTTTTTTTTTTTCTTTTTTTAATTATGTGGTCTTGTTCCTTGTCTTGAATCTGGATTCTTTTCGATTTTTGTTTATATTTTGTTGGGGGGGTTTCAGTTCAAGTTGGAAAACAAAGACTAGTGGACGTGTGTGTTGGGATGGATGAAAGGAAGGTATGTCATTGTCAGAGTGAAAGTGTTGGGTTTTGGTGAACTTTGTTTTACTGCTTTTAAGGGTTGTGATTATCTTTATTTCGAGTGTTAATTTGAAGGGGGAAAAAAAAATCAAAGTGTAAATATTTAGTTAAATTGACTAAATTGATTCTTGTAGTATATGGTCAAGTTTTAACTGTTGCAAGAACTTTATGTGTTATGGTTTGATTATACTCCTTCATAAGATTCCTATTAAAGCATTGACATTAGAACTAATTAATTAACTTGGTTCAAGTGTTAAACAAATTTATGTAGAGTCACTGGGATTAATTAAGGAAATATGGTATGCAATATATAGTAATGAAATAAGGAATGAAAACTAATAATACCGATCGATACTTATATAAGTTGAGCCTGGTTGAACTTTCTCAAAGAAGATTTGGCCTTTTACAATTTTGCTATGGAATTTCGATCTTTTGGTTTTAGTAAGATCAAACCAATAATTTAATATGAATTCGAAAATGCTTAATTTTTATAGAAAACACATAAAAAATTGGTATTTATGAGATGTGTAATTCAATGCTAAATCTATACATAATTAGGACAAAATTCCTTAGATGTTGGAAAAGCACTCGTTTTGACCAAAACATGAAGAAAACATTTGACAAGGATTGACAGCACAAATAAATTAATAAAAGGTAAAACTGTGACTAGAAATAATAATAGGAAGAAAATAAATTGATAAATGTAGAGTTTTGTTATATAGATAATGGACAGAGAATTAGTTTGGCAAAATGATTGATAGCAATCAGCATCTAACGATCACAAGTAGAGATGGTCATCCTCACGCCATGCCACGATCTCACTCCAAGTTAGTTTTTTTTTTTTTTCAGTTTTGTTATTATTTTTTATTAAAGTGTCATTATTAAATTAGATAGAATGTATAGTTAAATATTAGTAGTTTTCAAAAATACTTTATTGCCAAATACATTGGTATATTGGTTCCAGAATGTCTCTGACAAATTTTATTAGATTTTGGAACTTCTGTGTTTTTGGGCGTTTTGCTACCCAATTTGATTTGAGTTGTTCATTAGGTAATTATTAATATTCTGTTTGAAATTTAATACATTATTTGTTCATTCTTTCTATTTTAAACATTTCATTAATTGATTGTAATTACATTGATTGAAAAAATAATTTTATTGACGTATCTATGGAATATAAATATTGTCAGTGTTGGATTAATTGAGTATATATAAGTGATGATTACCATATGAGTGGAAGAATTTATAAAGTTCACTCGACGTAGCGCTAGTAGTTTAGAAAATAGAATAAAGATGAAGTGATCATCTCCGACAGGGATGTCAACGGGGTGGGTAGGGTACGCGTAGTAGTTTCTCCGTACCTTAACCGTTGGATAAATATTCGCCCCGTACTTGTATCTATATCTGTCGGGTATTCATTATACGGGTACCCGTCTATTATTTTATATCTGCAGGTATTCAGGGGTACCCGCAGATATTTACAAAAATATTTAAAAAAATATATGTTTAACCATAATTAGTGCTTAGATCAACAAGTCCCCTTTCTCCGTGAAAAACAAACAAATAAAGAATCACTACCAATTTATATTGTAGTTTATTTTTGAATAAAATATTAAAAAAATTACTAACTTCATCAATGTCCACCTCTTGTAACATTGTATAAAGTTTCATGTTGTTCAATTTTAATTTAGAAGAGCCTGAAAACATAAGAAATTCATTCAAAAATTTTAATAATCACTTAATTAAAATATCTAAGTAAAAGTATTAATTTCATTACCTTTCATGTTGGTCCATAACTAGTCTTCGAGACACATCAATGCCTCCACAATATCTGGAAGTAATTTATTCCGTTGTTGGGTAAAAATCTGACCACATTATTGAATGAAGACTCATAATATTTTTTACTAATATATATATATATATATATAAGGGTATTTTTCTGAATTAAAGTTTAGCGGGTACGGGTATCCACGGGTATGGATACTATGATACCCGTACCCGCCCCATTAACATGCGGGTATCAAAAATACCCGTACCCACGGGTAGCGGGTATCCATTTTTAATATCCGTTTCCTACCCGTTGCGGGTTTTATCCGCGGATACCCGCGGGTACGAATTATTTTGACATCCCCACTTTGTGAATTGCTTGAATGGGAGAAAAATATTGGATGTTTTCAAAAGTAAAGAATATCTCTTGTGTTGGATTTTTGAAGAATTATATAACATGGATGTGGCATGGTGAATTGTTAGACATGTTAAGTATGTTAAACACATGAATCCATTGATCGGACAATGGACAATAGATTAGAGAACATGATTTGTGATGTTAGAGTATAATCCTTGTTGAAGTGGTGTATAAACATATGTCGATCGATGCAAATATTTTGTTATATCACGGTCAAACTAACTTCACACAATTATCAACAGTGTTACGGTTGATGAATTTGAATGCATCGAATGAATGGACTGATAAAAGTACGGGTAGTCATGAATTGAATTTTTAATGATCCAATCTACAACCATTTTAGATCCAAATAATTGGATCAGATTTTCGTTCCAAATCCATTTTTTCAGTAAAACTAACTTGGATTTTTTTAAAATCTAGATCCAAATATTTGGATCAAGATTTAAATCTCATCCAAACATTTGGATCAAATTCAAAATTCAAAATCCATTTTTTATAAAAGAAATTTAAATTGAATTTTCTAAAACTTGTGTCTTTAAGGTCGACACAATACAATTTGGCTAAAGCTGTCAATTTGGCAAAACCTACAAGGCTAGGGCAAAAAAAGCTCACAGTGCAAAAAAGCTCCCCATTAAAGAAGCCCACAAGACCAAAAACCACACAAAAACCATGTGGGTTAAGGCTCGTCCATGGGCTTTCTTCTTAAACATGAAAAATATATTATTTTTTAAAATATATTATTAAACTTTTCGTCGTCCACTCAGGGTCGATAGGTTTAGGACCCATCCAGGTCGTCAGGCTGGGCCAAGCCGACTAGTCTAGGTTGTCGAGCCGGCACAGTCTATTTGACTCGTAGTGTCGGCACAACATGGTCAAGTCATAGTGTTGGTTGGACCTCATACAATCGAGTCGTCAGGCCCGCTTGACCCGTCAAGGTCATCGGGTCTGCCCGGTCCATACAGATCGTCTAGCACGACCATCCAAGTCGTCGGGCTGACTCAGCCTGTCCAAGTCATTGGGCTGACTCAGCTTGTCCGGGTCGTTGGGCTCACCCGGCCTATCAAGGTCATCAGCTCTGCCCAGTCCATACAAGTCGTTGGGCACGACCTATTTCAGTTGTCAAGTCAGCCCAGCCCATCCGGATCTTCGAGCCTGATGTCCTAAATGGGCCAGTCAGGCCTATCAAACTTTTTCGGGTCGTCGGGCCTAATAGACTCGCTTGGGTCACCGGGCCTGCCCTACCCATTCTTGTCTTTGGGCTTGCTCGACCCTTCAAGGTTGTCAGGTCTGCTCGGTCTGTACAGGTCATCGAGCACGGTGCGTCCGAATCTAAATTTAGCCTACTCTATCTCAACCTTTAGCCTAACCCAACTAAAAATTTAAATTTGAAATTTGGATTGGATTTATTGGATTATCAATATTTGAAAATCTCTATTTAGAGAATGGATATCCAATCCATAAAATATATAATATGTAAATCCATAAAATATATAATATGTATATTAGGTTGAAATCCAGATCCATTGAAATCAATTTGAAATGGATTGGATTTTTAATGAAATAGATTTTAAATGGATTGGATCAGAGAAAAAGTGGATCAGATCAAGAAAATTAGATTTTTTGCCCACCCCTAGATAAAAGATATAAAAAATTGTTTCACTTGTTGAAGGAAATGCTTCCACTCCAAAAAATTGTGTACGTTCTTGGACATATAACCTATAGTGTTAAGCCAAGCATGTGAATCCCAATGCGTGAATCTCGCATGTCGAAATGTATCTATATTGGACTTGTTATATTTTTATGGGGTACAACGAGACATGTCGTTTAAGCAATACACGAGAAACGAAGACTCACAATGTTTTAGTCATTGTATCAAGGTAGTTAATATATGACCAATATGTATTCAACCTTTGACTGACAAAGTTATCATGGCCTAGATGTAACAAACCAGTCTTATCTGAGATGTATTAGACCCACCTTGGCTGAGATGTATTAAACCCTCCACCAGCATATCATCAACCTTAGATCAAATGGCCCCTACCCATCTTAGGAACATAATGTACAAAAGCCGCATAGGCTGAGATATACTCGATTCCCTATATTGGTAGTGGTGCATAGACCGAGATATATTGGATCTTATGTCACCTTGTTGAGGTTGACATGATGTCGATAATCTTAAAGCCGATATGATCCTTACTCACATATAGTTATTACGATTTTAGTTGGGATGAGCCTGATCCCTCTTGGTGTTCATATTACTTCGTCGAGATAATCTCGATATAGTGTTAACTAAAATGTTCCTGGCCCAATATGTCTTGAGATGTTCTCAACTTAATGTGTTGAGATCTAGACGACTCTACCCCCTATACAGTAGCCCTTCAGGCTCTCAATTGAATGAAATTGAACAAGAGACTTGACATTTAACCAATTAAAGCAGATATGTATTAGAATACAACATCCCTTTATGTGGTTCTCCCCTTGGACTTAGATGTGTTTGAAAATAAAGTTTGAACTAAATTGCAACCTCTTTGGGCTAAGATATGTTGGAAAATTAGGGTTGAACTAAATATTAACCTCCTTTGGCCGAGATGTGTTGGAAAAGGGTTGAACTAAATTGCAATCTCTTTGGGCCGATATATAATGGAAATTATAGGCCTTAATTAAGTGGAAAGCTTTGTAGGTCGTGATGTATTGGGAAGCAACAACGATAAAATAGGTTAAAAATCCTCGTGCCTTGAAGTACTTTGGGAAGTGACAGTATTGAGTTGGTGGAAGTTCCCATGAGCCAAAATGTATTGGGAAGATCAAGGCAATGTATTTCTAATTACATTGAAATAGAAGTAGATCATGTATTTTTAATTACCAATTTTATTCTTGTATAGAATTAGATAAATGTTTTGCTAATATGCTTGTTTAATTGTTAAAGTATTGCAATGATTTTTATGAAATTATGATTGAAGTATTGCCTTTAATAGTCATTCTTGTTTGAAAATATGATCTAAAAGTTGTGCCTTATGATTCTCATTAAGGGAAAAATTCTTACACTTTGTATCGTAGCTATTTACAAAAGATGTTGTGTTTTACTTTCTACATTTAATTACTTTTTATCAACTTTAATTGTTAATTAAATATTTATTCATTGGAATGCATGTTATGTGAATGATTTATTTTAATGAGGGTTTTTAAATTAGTTTTTTATAGTATTCATTATTAATCTAATGCTTTGTATCTCATATTTATTATATTACATTTTAATAGAAAGGTATTTGTATTCATCTTAGACAAATCTTAAATACATGTGTTGGATTTCCAATATTATTTTTCATCCGAATGAGTTATTGAATTATTTATTTTTTGAAAATAAGATTATTATTTTCATGTGTAATTTGTAATAGAATCTTACACGTGTTATCAAGGGTCACAAAGATCTACATTGAATGAAATTCTTTTTCTCTATTTTCTAATTTGAACCAAAAGATTCCTAAATAAGTGTATATATATATATATATATATATATATATATATATTAATTTCTTTCTTTATTAAACCAGATAATTCCTTCTCTATTTTGGGTTTGGTAAATATCTTTTTTGTAGATCTTTAGTGAGAATTTTTTAATTCATTTTTAACAATTCAAAAGTAATTCTTAAAGTATCCTTGTCATCTTTAATTATACAATGTTGTGAGTTGTCATGAGTTGTTGAACGAGGTGGTGGATGACAACACCCTGATTTTTCTGCAAAAAATGATTTATAGTTATTGATTTAAATTGCAGTTCTAATACATATTTTTCTGCAAGATTTATACTTGTTGATTATAAAGTTGAAGTTCATTATTGTTATCATAAGTGAATTGGGTGGGTGATGGAGGAGCATGGAGAGGTTGAAGGGCCTAAAAAGGATGAAAAATAAGGATCGTCATTGAGATGTTGGAGAAAGAAAAGAGTATGGTGCAAGAAAGGCCGAATTTGGAACTTGAAAATGAAATAAGAAGGCATACACAATGAATTTGTTTGGAACTTGAGGAGAAAAAAAAGAAGGCTTATACAATGAATTTGTTTGGAACCTAAAGATAAAACAAGAAGTCATGAGAACATTGACCTTTTTATGGAGAAATTATTCGAACAAAAGAGTCACCAAGAGAGGGAAAAACTAGAGCTATCCATGTTATAGGATATTCAGTTAAACATGAAAAAGTTAGAGGATCAAATATCATCGTAAAGAATGATATAAGAATATCAAATGAAGGAAGCAAGATAGATTAATGCATTGACTTTAAATGTAAAATTTGTCTTAGTTTGTGTGTATGTGTGTTCTTTTTTATATTTACAATGATGTATTTGGGAATGAAATATTTGAGTATTTTGCTAACACTAACCCAAAATAGGTTTATTACGTCCAACATTTTTTGCTTTTTACATATAGTTTATATCAGACGTAGATTCGAACGTAAATTTACGTCTTGAAATAACATACGTAAATTTACGTCTAATGACATTATAACATGATTGTGTGTTTGAACTTTGGCCTATGCAAATTAACTTTCTTTTTGCCAAATTTAGTTTTGGCATGAATGTGGTCTAAGGGGGCAGCTAGAAGGGGTTGGGAAACCATCTTGAATGGTCGTTGATTAACCATTAATCACAAGATTAATGTAATTTTAGTTTTACTCTTTATGACCATTGAAATTAAGGTTGTAGAGTAAGGATAATAGGAAAATTAGAGAGATAGAGCATTTTGTTGGTACAAGCACACAAATAGCAGTGAAAACATAGAGTTTAGAGGAAATTGGAATCACATTGGAAAATGAGATTAGAAGGAGTCAAGGAGGGGGCACAGTGCTAACACAAAGGACTAAGATTTTTGGAAATTAAGCAAGGAATCCAAGTTAGGGGTGTTGAACTCGTAATTTTGATGTGATTGGTTAATTGTATGTGTATGAAATAAATTGTGCATCATTTCTCTTTGTAAAATCTTGAGTTTCTGGTTTCTGGAAATTTTTCAGAAACTGCTTGACGGGCCTTCAAAGCCGCCACGCGACGCATGTTGGACAAACCCAATTTATGGGTTTCTGCTTTGAATCGCTTGGCAGTGATGAACTGCCGCCAAGCGATATACGCGGGTGTTGTTGCATTTTTTATGTCTTTTTTTTTGTTTTCTGGGAATTTTAGGAGCTCGAGGGAGCCTCTATGATAAGAAACATTATGCTCATTAAGAAATCGTGTGAGGTGACCCTTTAATTATAGTGAATGGGATGAATTAGAGATTCAATGGATATTAGGTTTTTATAAATTTGGGGAAAAGGAGTGTGGCATGATTTGGATTATAATTGGTGATGAGATTTTGAGCAGTTGAATTATACTCTATGAAAATGGAACGGGACGTGATAAAGATTGGTTGTGAAAGAATTTGATAGGATGGTATGGTTGTTGGATATTTGGGTTTCATACAGGTGCAATACCAATTTGGAAATTGTCCAGAAAGTAATGCATCGCCTGACGGTTCCTAAATTGTCGCCAAGCGACAACGTGACAATGGTTGTATTGGGAATTTTGTGGATTAAGGCTCCCAAGGTTGGAATCCTATGAATGGGTACTTTAGTTTATACGAAGAGAAAATAAAATAAGGAAACAATAGTGAAAGTGTGTCGTGATGGGGAGTATGCATTGATAGTGAATAACTGAGTAATAGGTACGAATGAGTTGTTCAGTTAGGTTTGGTTTAAGTATAATAGAATGAAGGTTATTACAGGAGAGAAAGGGTACACATTGGGTAAATACCTATGGGCAGGGACACAATGTGCGATATCAAAAAGTCTAAGGATGTCATGGTGGTACCTAGCTTCGCTATAAGTTAAGGAAACTGTACATAATTGAGACTTCATGCTTAGATCTATATTACTAGCGAATTGATGTATATAAAAATTAAGTATGATGAATTGGTACGGGGTGAATATTGCTAGTAATCTAGGATGCAACCTGGGTGGAAATTGGTAATGGTTTAGTGACCTTAGACAACAATCAGGATTGTCAAAACCAGTCAACTCGGGTACTGGTGTAGCACCTGGCGATGGTGGTTAAACCGTCAAGCGACAGCTGCAATTCCAAAAGGTCACAATAACATGGGGCGCCTGACGGTGAGTGTCGTTCCGCCAGGCGATACTTGCAGAAGTATTGATTGTAGAGGCACTTGGCGCCTAGCAATAGATATGTCCCGCTAGGCGGTCTGAAACTGAGTTTCGCCTGGCAACTTTGGAGCAGCGCCAGGTGATAATGCAGAGGCAGAATGGCTATTTGCTTTTTATGTGCGTGGTCTACCAGGATTTGGTGATACCTTAAAGATCGATTTGTTGGAGTGTTCCTTAAGTTATGGCTCAGAACGTATCCCTTGAGTTGTGGCTCGGGATAGGGGTTAAACACATGTCATTCCTTGAGTTGTGGCTCAAAATGGCATTTCTTGAGTTGTGGCTCGGGATGACAGATGAACACGAGGAATCCTTGAGTTGTGGCTCGAATTGGCGAGTTGTGGCTCGTACTAATGGGTCGAAAAGATTGCTCTCCTCAATGTGTAGCCGACGAGTTTGGTAGTCTTGGGACATTATGAATTATGTTCGTATTGGAAACTCCACCTGACGTTACGGAGTGTGGTCCGTAGCAGGTTTCCCGTGCGTGTTCTCTAAGTTATGGCTAGTAGGAATGGCAGCAAGGCATCTTGAGGTATTCATCTAAAGACGTAGAACATGGATTACATGGTGGTGGTCATGTGGCTTTGTATCAAAGGATAGAGTTCCTTTGATGAGTGTATGTTATGTAAATTTGAATTATTATATGTTACTGTTAGCTCACCCTATCTGCTTGTGTTTGACGATGATCGTGTATTGCGTTACACAAGTGCATATGATATTGCAGGTGGTATTGGTGAAGCATGCAGCCGGAGCAAGGCTAGACTGGGGGAAAAGATTTATCAAAGTTTTTATTATTTATGGTTTTGAATAATTTTGTAAACTTTTATGTTACCAAACTTGGTTATTGTATTTGAATTTTATAAAGTTTGGATTTTAGTTATTTTCTAATGTAATAAAGTTTTTAAATTTCCTATATTTTTGGAAACGATAGTATAATAAATGATGTTTAATTATTATTTTATTTTATTTTATTTAAATTTGTAATATCCGACCGGGATGTTACACCAGCACCCCCGTGAAACCCAACGTGCAAGCCACATTGGAACTCAACAACAAATTGGAGCTCCACCAAATCTCGCCGCCATCCATGCACCACACCATAGACCTTCAAGTTGCACATCAACATATCAAATCGCGAAACCACAACTCTCCCTTTCTTCGAAAAAACGCAAAGAGCGACAACCAAACATATTTGCATCACCGGAGCCACGCAAACCACCCTGCCTAAATTTGCAACGCAATGGAGGCCTTCCAAGGTTCGTGGTGCTCACAACATGTTTGGAAGGTGGTTCATGACGTCTTCACATGGTGGTTCGCAAGCTGTGAAGAAGAAAGGGAAAATATAAGTGGCGAGAATGAGAGTTTGATATTAGCAGAAGAAAAAACAACAAAACATACACCAATGGAGTGGTCATGGTGGTCATGAATGTGTTTGTTGGCACTATTGTGAAGAAGAGACTAAAAATCAAAGTGATTTGAGGGGTTGTATATGAAGGGATTTACATCTAACCCCTCTAGGTCAAACATAAAATTTGATTTTTACGTTTGAATTGCTATTACCAAACGTAAACTTATGTTTGACCTCTATCTACCAGATGTAAATTTACTTCTGACCAAAAGGATTAGACGTAACTTTTGACAAATTATTTTCAAAATTTTATTGTGCGTTTTTTACATTTGACATTTAATGACCGAACGTAAATCATGTGACGTAATAAGCCCATTTTGTGTTAGTGTAATTCAAAATGTTTGTTAATTTTTGTTGTACTGACATAATTTTTTAAATGTTTTAAATCTATATTATTAAAAATAGATTTTATTGAATTATGAAATTATAAATACAGGGTATAATAATAAATAATTAAATATTTGAATTTTGACATTTATAAATGTCATAATATGATGTGAATTATGACGTTTATAAGTGTCATTGTTTCATTGGATTAGTTTTTTAACTGTCATTAGTTACCTTTTTAAAACTTCATTTTATACAATATATAAAGTGGTATTTGTTGCAGCATTTGACTATAAAACGCCATATTATATTTTGTGGCAGCAGGAATTATGTCGTTTTCAAAAACTCCACGCGCGTAAATAACGTTTGAAAACATTGTAATATCCAAAAAATAAGCACTACAACCTCAGCCCTGAGATTGATATTATTTTAGCTTATGAGGCTTGAACCTTATAGTTATTACTACTTGTTCATTGGAACGGATACATTTTGGTTTAACCTAGCTACCATGCAAGACTCTTATTACACTTCGTTTACTACTACAGGGGGTTAGTGTATTGTGTAGGGCCTGAGCCTGATACATCTTAGCCAAGGTAGCTCAGTGAATATGGGATGTAGGGCTTGAGCCTAATACATCTCAGTCAAGCTAACTTAGTGAATTTGGGATGTAGGGCCTAAGCTTGATATATATCAGCCAAGACATGATAGAAGTGTGTTGTATAAAGAGTATGATACATCATGACCAAGCCAATTTGGTGTGAGGGCCTGATAGATGTCGGCCATGCCAATTTGATGAATATAGGATGAGGCTGGATAAATCATGACTATTTTGGACATGGACCTACTATTCGACAAGGCAATTATTTTACCTTTTAACATTACAACAGTTATAATAGAGTATTTATTAACATTTATGAAGGATTTTAAATGTCCCTAAAGGTAATTAATAAGGACCATATATATAAAGGTGACTCATTCCGGTAAAGTTATCTTAACCTTGTTATCATTACTAAAGTGGCTATATATTCCTCACCACTGACTTTAGCGTGGAGTACTTGCAGGTACCCACTCCCTCAAGGTACATTATAGACTTGGCAAGGACATCCCAATCTTGAAAACATAACATATCCCAGCAACTAGTAGAAGAATAATATCATATCTTGCAGGAAAACTCAGTTCCATACAAGAATAGAATGAAAATGTAGTCATGCAAGAATCCCACTTTTTTTACAAATAGAATTAGCACATTAGCATGTCAATAATTAGACTACAATATAAATCCTAGTAAAGTAGAATAAACCTATAATAGAAGCTTTAAAAGCACAAATTATATCATCAAGAAGGTAGCATTTTAGCATATGAATGAATATAACATCATAACGTCCAAGTGAAGGCAAAAAAGCAAATACATTACTCGTACATAGTTGAAATAGACTATTATGTGAAAAACGGCAAGTGCACCGGTAGCACGTAACAAGTAATAAATATATCGTTCTCTCCATAGGGACTTGTGCAACACATGACAAATCTCACAATTCACAACTCAAATAGACAACAAAGCTCACAAAAATACAAAGAAACTCTTTTTGGTATTTTATCAAACAGTTGGTGTGCAACAAAAATTTAACATAGACTATATACAATTGTCAATACTAGATTTCATTCACTTTATTCTCATGCATTCACAAACATCTCAATTCCAATTTCAAGTCAAAATCAACTCATAAGAATACTCAAATCTTATTCCTAGTGACTTTGAGTCTATGATAACTCATTAAGTTCCAATTTCCTGAATCCTCAAGTGAAATCATGCATTAAGTTCAAGAGTCTTAAGATTACTAATGAATCATGTTCTATCCCTAGATACAAGCTCCATTAGGCATTCAATTTCAATTGTAGGTTCAAAAGACATTTTACAACACCTCAAGAACCATAAATCATGCATGAATGGCTAAACCAAAGCAAACATTAAGCATGGAAATTAATTACTAAAATAGAAATGGAAAAGCACATGGTTTAACATAAAAAAATGCATAAGATTCAATTTATTACATCTAATCTCAACACATAGGTTTAGCTCTCCATGGAGGAGAACCTAGGGTTTACAAATAAAAGAGATAGGAAAGGAATTGAAACCAAAGAGAAGATGCAAGCGCTCTCCCAAGGTTCTTGGCAACCACTCCTTGTTCCAATTGCGCGTCTCATTTGCGTCTCCATCTCCCAATCGCAACCCATCTTCCTCTCCAACCCCAAAAGGGGGAAAAACCACCATGAATGGGCAGTTTGATATTGTTATGTATTTGAAGCACTAGGCGTGATTCCAGTGGCGCCCGACGCGGGTATTTGCTTCAAAATCAATATTTTCTTGTCAAATCATGTTCCCTCGAGTTTTTGCTTGTTTTCCTCCACCACAAATGTTTCCTATTAACTTATTTAACATACTTAAAAGAGATATTAGAGGCAAAACAAGCATAAAATAACTAAAACACAAAAACAATACAAAACACACTAAACTTGAGAATATAACAAGACAGAAGCTAGGAAAGAGTTGATTTATTCATGACAATAAACACACAAAAGGAGGTAAAAAGGGACATTATCATAAACCATATTAAAAAAATTATAAATCATCTAAATCAAAATGATACAAAAAAACATAAAGTGTATTCAAATACAGTGAGACTTTTAGCTCTTACCTTTTATTCTAGTCTTACTAAAAAATGTTATAGTAAAAGCAGTAATGTAAATATGATAATGCGACATTATTAAAATAGAATATAACTATATTAAAACATTAAAAATAATCAAATTCTAAAAGGATGCAAGAAACACAAAATTGTAATTAAGTCGAATAAAACTATATTAAAAAGTTAAGAACGATCAAATTCCAAGAGATGCAAGAAACACAAATTGTAAATAAGTCCAAAAATTTGTTAGTTTTACCTTTTACTTCAATCATTCTAAGACTCACAATAATCATATTTGACTATTTCATATTTAATATATTATAATTAAATTGTATAACAAAAATATCCTTAAATCATAGGGATCTACCTATATTTTTCAATAATATGGATATAGTGAACGAACAAAAGTATAAATGATAAAAAAAACAAAAAGAATGGACACTTGCATAGTAAGAACATGAACATTAAAAAAAATTGAAAATGAGAAAAAAAAAATCAATAAAAAAAAAGATGTGAGGAATATATACATGAATAAATGAGTATTTTTCATAGCAATTTGTTTTCTTAGAAACTTAATTAAACATTGTCAAAGTACATTGAGTACTCTTACAGTAAGACAAAGACCGAAAAACCAAGAAAAAAAATCATGAATTCAAAGCATATTAATGGGTATGATGGTAAATTAACGAACAAAAGCGTAAATGACAAAAAAAAAGAAATGGACATGTGCACAATTAGAACATGAAAATTAATGAAAAACAAAAATTAAAAAATGATGGAAAAACCAATAAAGAAGATAGATGTGAGAAATATATGCATGAATAAATAAGTATTTTCAATGGCAATTTGTTTCTTAGAAAGTTAATTAAAACTTTCCAAAGTACAGAAAATACTCTTACAGGAAGACAAAGATCGAAAAACCAAGAAAAAAAATCATGTATTCAAAACATATTGATGGGTATTATAGTAAATTAACAAACAAAAGCGTAAATGACCAAAAAATAAAAAGAATGGATTGATGCACAATAAAAACATGAACAATAATGAAAAACAAAAATTGAAAAATGATAAGAAAAAAACAACAAAGAAGACAGATGTGAGAAATTTAGACATGAATAAATGTGTATTTTTCATGTAGTTTGTTTTGTTAGAAAGTTAATTAGACCTTGCCAAAGTACATCTGGTATTGTTACAAGAAGACAAAGATCGAAGAACTAAGAAAAAATCAAGTATTCAAAGCATATTGATAGGTATGATGGTAAATTAACGAACAAAAGCATAAATGACCAAAAAACAAAAAGAATGGACACGTGCACAATAAGAACATGAACAATAATAAAAAACGAAAATTGAAAATGACAAAAAAATCAACAAAGAAGACATATGTGAGAAATATAGACATGAATAAATGTGTACTTTCCATGTTAGATTGTTTTCTTAAAAAGTTAATTAAACCTTGTCAAAATACATTGAGTACAGTTACAAGAAGACAGAGGCCGAAAAACCAAAAAAAAATCATGGATTCAAAGCATAATGATGAGTATGATTGTAAATTATCGAACAAAAGTGTAAATGACCAAAAAACAAAAAGAATGGACACGTGCACAATAAAAACATCAACATTATTGAAAAATGAAAATTGAAAATGAAAAAAAAACAATAAAGAAGACAAATGTGAGAAATATAGACATCAATAAATAAGTATTTTTCATGATAGTTTGTTTTCTTGGAAAGTTAATTAAATTTTGTCAAAGTACACCGAGTACTATTACAGGAAGACAAAGACTGAAAAACCAAGAAAAAAAATCATGAATTCAAAGTATATTAATACGTATGATGATAAATTAATGAAAAAAAAAAACGTAAATGACAAAAAACAAAATATATGAATAAATGAGTATTTTTTTGTGACAATTTGTTTTCTTAGTAAATTAATGGATATTTTATCGAGTTATTATTAAACACAGCATTAATTTTAAATATTTACAACATTATAGTTTTATTTTATTTTTAGATACTAATGCAGATTATTTAATATTTTATTAAATTTAGTTGCCAAAAATTATTTTATAACTTTAAAGCCTGAATATTATAATAATAATAATAATAAACATTATTTTAATTAGAATATGTATTTTGAATTAAAATTTAAAGTAATGGATATTTTTTCTGAATTATGATAATTTACACTAGTTTGAGCCCTCAGTAATTTCTATAATAGAACATATAATACAAATTCAAACCATGTAACAAGTTACCATTTGATCAATTTTACTTAAGCCCTTCACGGTGATACGACAACGTTTGGGTTCTTTCTACATAGGCAAGGTTTTCATAGAACTATTCCATAATAGCAATTTCATGCTAAGATTCAACATTTTTTGTTAAGCGAAAATTGAAAAATGGTGAAACTTTCATTGTTTAAGAATAAAATTAATTCAATAATGTTTTCCATTCAATTTCATGTAAATTAACCCGTGGAGTTTTTCCCTAAGATGCCCATGCATGACATTCCTCTTGCATTTGCAGCACTCAGTCAAAGCTCCATAACTACTCCAACGGTAGTGGTTTAATCTTCTAAAAAATAATGCAAGCTTTTTGTCTGGATCTGGAAAGAAATAGAAATAAATTGTTTCCCTTACAATGATATCATTTGCCTTGTTTACTACTGAATCTAAAATTTTATTTTCATCTTATTTCTTCTCCCAGATAAAAATAATAATTAGGTCCAGCCTGATTATTTTTCCTTCTGTAAAACCATTTTATTATTTTAAAAAATTATAAAAAAAAAAACGATGCTTTGAAAAATCCCTTTATGCATGTCTCTTGATTGCCATAATGTCTCACCAGCCTCAGCTACAGTTTCCTGTCTTCATCAACTCCGACAAGAACGACCACACCCTTAACATTCTATTCTAAGGTCTAATACAGAGGGTTGGTGATTAGGGTGCGGGGTTATGAAAGCATACAAGACCGGTTATTGTTTCTTATGTGCACATAACAGAGAAACAATTGAAAATCGGAAACTATTTCCTACCTGTTCTTGTATTTTACTTTCTGAACCAATGTTTTCAAAACAAATTTCAGAACTTCGTATAACTGTTTATCAAAGCAGTTTTAAAAAAAAAAAACTGAAAAGAGAAACAAATAAACCATTAGGTATATTTCTGTTTCTTTTTCCTTCCACAACACAAACAAGGAATAAAAAGAAGAACGAAACCTCCATAGGATGCAATCACTAAAGATTCCACTTGAGGTACTTAATTTTTTATCATAAAGTTCAATCCATGCTGCAAGTCAGTGGCAAGTTATGATTTTTACATACATCTAATTCGCAGAAAAATTTGTAAACAGATGGCCAACCCATTCCTCAAGTAGCAATCAATCTCGTGATTCTAAGCATATCATGGGCACGTCAAGGCACTAGCAGGTTATCTCTTTCCAATACTAACACGTAATTCAGTACAACTCAATGCACACTACTAACCTCTGATAGTAAAGCTAAGGACTTTTTAGATCTCATTAGTTTACGCAGAAGGGCCTAAACTTCTCAATAGCTTGGATGATAATAGGGTACTATCCTCAAGGTAACAAATTTCCATAATTTGGCCATCAAGGAAACAGGCCTGGTAATGTAATGGTTTAGTTTCATGTTAACGCCCAAATTTGCAGAGAGGACCGAAAAGCTGGAGATCACAGATCAGGTTTCCCTTCTTCTTACAGTCGAATAATTGATAAATGTAGGTTATGAAACATGACTACTAACATACATCAACAATTGTTTCTGTTGATTTTTAAAAGTTAATACTATCAACCTTAACAGAATGTAGTCCGAAATTCTACCACAGGATATACTAACAACCTTCCCAGTAACTGATAATGCATGGCGCTCCAAAGAATTCAACTATCCAATAAATCAATTATTAATCAGACAAAAGATCACCCAAATGAATGTTTCTAATATTTCTTCTATAACTATCTGATCACATTTTTTCAACAAGATATAAATTGGTCAGAAGATGAAATAACAACTAGAAGTGAGTATCAAACACTATTAAAATTGCTAGCAAAGAATAGCAGAGAACATAGAAATGCAAAACATAAAATGTTTCCACAATTTGTGACTTCATCTCAAGATAATAAAAGGTAACAATTACCCTAGTTAAAGGTCCTGGTTTCAAAATAAAGCTCTGTACATTATATTATAATTATAAACATAAGCAACCAGCAGCCTTGAATTGGTATGAACTAAATTTAATCAACTTCTACTGGAAAAGCTAAACCTTACTAAGCAGTTTCTCCTTCAGTAGTTGGAGCACTTTCAACAGGATCAGAAACCTTGCGATTAGTATTCACTTCATTCAATTGTTTCATTTTTTCCTCCAAAGCAAGAAACCTCTCATTTAGAGATTCAACTCTACTCAAATAAGCTTCAAATTTACCAGACCATTGAGATTCAAAATCAGTACAGTTCTTGTCAAACTCTATCATAAAATCCCTCAACTTCGCCCTTTCTTCGGCTTCTTTCTTTAGACGTTCCTTCTCCACCTCCATCACAGTCAAAACAAGTCCACCGGAGCCAGGAACATCCGCATACAGTGGTTCGTCACCTTGAGGATAGCGTGCTCTATATTCAGTAAAAGCCTTTCGTGTTTCTTTCAAGGCCTTTCTATATCCATCGACAAGGCTTTGCATCATATAAAGTTCTTTCTCAAACCTATATACCTCCATCTGTCTTTTCTGACTCTCCTCAAACTTCGCTTTATGCAAATGTTCAATCAAGTTATCTCGCTTCTGTAGCTCATCCATTAAGAGTTGTTGATTCATTGTAGATTCTTCGCAAGCCTGATCTTTTGTGGCATACATCATTCTAGCTTTCCCCATCCAATGTTCCATCTGTTCCATGCATGTTTCAAAGTCCATTGGTTTGGTATTCCACGGGCTATCACTTCTCAGCCTCTTATTACTTCCATTCAAAGAATGATGAGAGTTATGATTATCCAGGGCTAGGCTGTCTCTCTTGTGACCATTACCAAAAAGTGATGAACCAGAAATCATCTGAGGCTCATCCCTGGATGACAGGAAATCCCCGACCGGATTGTCACGAAGATCAATCCCAGAACCAAAAGGCAATTGTCCAGCATCCATCACTTGAAGACCATTTCCAGAAGCTATCCCCTCCATAGGAATACACTTTGGAGAGAGATGGAACCCGCCCTCGTGCTCATCCTCTTCTCCATCCTCCTCTTCCTCTTCCCCTTCCTCCTCTTGCTGCCCATCTTCTCCTTCGTCCTCTATAAGTTGTTCACAGTGCAGACCCTTCAAATCACCATGACAGGGCCGCAGAAATGGCTCTTCCACGCAGCTCTTTTGATCCATAAGCCACATCCCAGGCTCTTCAACGTCCTTAACCTGCTCAAAATCCATCATTTGTTCCTGTCCACCTTGCTCCTTCTCCACTTCAACCTTCTCAACATTATTGTCTTGCCCAAGACTCAACTCAATGTGGTGCTCCTCCAATTCCTGAACCTGACCCTCCAATTCCTGAACCCGCCCCTCTAACTCCTGAACCTGACCCCCATCAACCTCGTCCATCTTAACATCTCCGCTCCCATCCACCTCCTCCTTTACCCCCTCCTCATCTTCATCTTCCTCCTCTCCTTCCTCCTTCACCTCATTCTCCTCCTCCCCCACCTCAACGCCTTCCTCATACAACTCCTTATGTTGCGTCTTAATCAAAAGCTGCAAATGCGAAGCGTAATAACAACTCACCAACTGCGGCGCCCTCAATTCCTTCTCAACCATACACCAAATCATTCCCGCCCAATCCATCTTCTCGAAATTCCCCTCCTTTATCAAATCCAACCACCCTAAAATTTCACCAGTCATCATACAAGCATCATAAGGCAAAAGCATCCAATGATACGCTAACTCCTCAACAAATGCAATAGATTCATTCAAGTCTACCGAATCATCGACCACAGCAGCGACCGCAGCGGCGCCAACGTTCTTCTTCGGCAGCTTCAGGGCGCGGCCGAGATCGGCGCGGCTGACATTGATCCTGAACCCGTTGACGTAGCCGCACCGATAATTGGGGACATAGCTTGCGATGAGCTGCGCAAGGAGATCGGCGCGGAGCGCCGAATCGAACTCGACGTTGACAAACTCCCAGAGCCCCAGACGCTTCAAGAGGCTCTGGTGTTTCTCGAAGTCAAGGGTTTTCGCAGGCGTGAAGGGAATAGGTTTTAGGGTTTCGACGATACCCGGAATCTTCTCCCGCCACTTTCTCTCCTTCGCGGTCCTCCTGTTACCCATTTTCTTCTTCTTGGTCGAGCGTCGTATGTTAGCACCGCCTCCTCCGACGGCGGCGCCGGGGATATTGGGCTCCGCATCATCAGGCTCCGTATCATCAACGGTGACTATGGGAATCGGTTCACGCATCATAGAATCATGATCTTGGTTAGGGTTGGACAATCTCGGATCGGGATCGGGTAGGGTTAGGGTTTCAGTTTGGGGAGATTGGGAAACGGTGGGTGGTGACTTTTGAGATGGTGACGGGTCCTTTGATCGGCATTGTTCGGCGGCGCTAGGGTTAAAGGCTTCGTCGGAGATTTCACTCTCGATTGGGTTGGTCATGGCGAGAGGGAAAACAAGAAAAGAGAAAACTTTTCGAAATGGAGAGAGAGTGAACTGTGAGAGATCAAAGGCCAAGTTTTTTATACTCTTAAGACGGGTTTGGAGTGCAGAGTGGAAACACTTTCACTAATCGCCCCTTCTTATTCCCCTCACCCACGTTATATTTTTAATTTACATTCAATCAAATAAATTTAAACATTAAACAAATCTTATTAAATGTAGACTGTCAGAATTTTTTAGGGACAATAAAATTTGTTGATATTTAATTGAGATTTCAAAATATTAAAAAAAAAGAGTTTTAATAAATTATTCTGTTAATTACATACTTTTCAAATATTTTATTTTATATTTATAAATATCATTTTTAAATCAAGTATGTCATTCAGATTTTTCATGACAATAACCGTTAGGGTATCATTACTTTCTTCCAATTTCAAATATATATATATATCTATAACTATATATAAAGGGGATTCCCTCTTTTGTGTCCACATTTCATAATTCCAACTTTACCCTTTATAATTTAATTATTTATTAAATTTTTAAAAATTAACGGTTACTTTT
>Ga0214543_1003143_pt1 | contig 32222 bp, 12 predicted proteins | sample CNSS2metaG_FD_160094 | JGI IMG/M metagenome (GOLD analysis project Ga0214543, IMG submission 160094) | Root nodule microbial communities from cowpea collected in UCLA plant growth center, Los Angeles, California, USA - CNSS2 | ecosystem: Host-associated > Plants > Roots > Nodule | place: USA... | reverse complement strand
ATCCCCAGTTGAAAATTTCGGGTATTACCCATACCCATACCCATACCCAGTCAAAGCGGGGATTCCCCGTCAAAACGGGGACGGGTTCGGGTGATACCCACGGGCACGAGTTTATTTGTCATCTCTACCAACTTCAAATAAAAAATGTATCTGTTAAAGTATTATTGTTCGGTCGATTTTTCTCTTTTTTTCTATTATACTTAGATTAAAAAATGTATAATAATAATTATTTTTTAAATAAATAATTTATTTATATTATCATATTTAAGTGTTAAAATATTAAATATATATATACTAACTATTTAGAAAATAATAATAATATTATATTATATTAATAATATTTCTACTCTCAATATTTATAATACCGATATTAAAATAATTTTGTTGTATGATTAAAGTTTATAATTAAACTTTGGATTTATATATTATATTAAAATAAAATGTATGTACATGAATTATTGTCAAAATAAAATGTTATATTGTGCATTATGGATCATGTACAAAATAAAAATACAAAACGAAATTGATGGTGTTAAAATTTGTTAACAAAAGCAAAGATATCAAACTTAAATCAATATTTAAAATTTATTGGTCATATGGAACCAATATTAATCACCATATATATATATATATATATATATATATATATATATATATATATTACATTTGTTTTTCATACAAAATCATGAAAAAAATAAAGTTAAGACTGATTTTCATTCTCTTACCCTATTCGAAGAGTTCATACAAAATTATAGTTTTGTACAAAATATTACATAATCACAAATTTTATTTGTTTAATCTTAATTTATAAACTCTTTACTCTACATCATGATTTATAAAAACCCAATAATGTAATAATTACAATACTTTAAATTATGTAACATGTGTTTATCGTGATTATCTTGTAAAAATTATGACAATACTGTAATAATATCAAAATTGTAATCATTATCGTAATAATTATGTAGTATGTGTTTATGATGTTTAATATTGTATGTGTCGTATAAGAGGTATGTATTATTTAATATTTCTATAGTGTTTGAATAGTATTCTTCTGTTATATTCACACTGAACAAAAATTATAATTTTGTACAAAATTGCGTACAAAATATTATATAATCATTTATTAATTTAATCTTAATTTATAAGTTTGTAATTTAGCTCATGATTTATATATTTTTAAATATTATTAGTATTAAACAAGTATGAGAAGAATCAACGTATTCAAAATCTCAATGGATATAATTTTTTTGTTAGGTTTGTATCTTGTAAGTCAAGTAACATGAGAAAAACATAGTTCTTGTATTACACCTTCAAGAGTGTATAATTCATATGTCAATTTCATGCTTTTTTATTTTTTAAAATTTGTAAAAACAAAATATTTGCTTGTGAAGACAACATCGTGTGTCATATGAGAATGTCATGCGATAGTCATATACCATCTTATATTCAATGGTCCCTACATGTGTTATTTTGATTTACTTCAGTTTATTTCTTTTTTTTTAAATTGAACAACAATCTTGTCCTTGGTCAAAAAGACATCAAATCTGATTTTTATATAAACTAGGTTTTGACCCGTGCATTCGGACCAATCTTGTTGTTTTCTTTTTTTCTTTTAATTTTGTATTAAGAAAAATAATAAATTATTATTATTTTTGAAAAAATAAATAATTTATAAAATATTATAATTATATTTGATTATAAATATAATATTTAAGTTTATAATTACATAATATAAAAAGAAATTTTTTTGAATTTTATGTACTTTTACAATAACAATCATAGAATAATTATGCTTCGTGTTAATTCGTATACGCACGGATTTTTTTAATTATATATTAAAAAATAAATAATTAATTATTATATTTAGAAAAATAATTAATTTATATAATTTTATTAAGTATTATAATTATATTTAATTATTAAAATGAAATTTAAGTTTAAAATTATATAACATAATAAGATTAAATCTTGAATTTTGTATATATATGTTTTACAATAATAATTTAATTATGAGTAAGTGGTTTTTTTTTTTTTAATTTCAATTCCTTAAAACTAATATAGTATATCATATTAATTTTAATAGTCGTTAACGGTATATTGTTGATTGATACGTGATTGATATAAAAAATGACGGTAACTGATGGATAACTCCAAGTTGAAGTTTTAAGATATTTTAGTTTTTTAGAATATTTCTAATTATTTATTATTGTGTGATCAGAGTTAAGTTATTATTTTTTGCTTATTATTGATTAGCAAACCAACTTCAAATAAAAAATGTATCTGGTAAAGTATTATTGTTCGGTCGACTTTTCTCCTTTTTTCTATTATACGTAGATTAAAAAATTTATTATAATTATTATTTTTTAAATAAATAATTTATTTATATTATCATATTTAAGTGTTATAATTTTAAATATATATATACTAACTATTTAGAAAATGATAATAATATTAGATTATATTAATAATATTTCTACTCTCAATATTTATAATACTAATATTAAAATAATTTTGTTGTATGATTAAAGTTTATAATTAAATTTTGAATTTATATATTATATTAAAATAAAATGCATGTACATGAATTATTGTCAAAATAAAATATTGTTATATTGTGCATTATGGATCATGTATAAAATAAAAATACAAAACGAAATTGATGGTGTTAAAATTTGTTGACAAAAGCAAAGATATCAAACTTAAATCAATATTTAAAATTTATTGGTCATATAGAACGAATATAAATCACCATATATATATATATATATATATATATATATATATATATATATTACATTTGTTTTTCATACAAAATCATGAAAAAAATAAAGTTAAGACTGATTTTCAATCTATTACCATATTCGAATAGTTCATACAAAATTATAGTTTTGTACAAAATATTACATAATCACAAATTTTATCTGTTTAATCTTAATTTATAAACTCTTTACTCTAGATCATGATTTATAAAAACCCAATACTGTAATAATTACAATACATGTGTTTATCGTGATTATCTTGTAAAAACTATGATAATACTGTAATAATTTCAAAATTGTAATCATTATCGTAATAATTATGTAATATGTGTTTATTATGTTTAATATTGTATGTGTCGTATAAGAAGTATGTATTATTTAATATTTGTATAGTGTTTGAATAGTATTCTTCTGTTATAATGACAGTGGACAAAAATTATAATTTTGTACAAAATTGCGTACAAAATATTATATAATCATTTATTAATTTAATCTTAATTTATAAGTTTGTAATTTAGCTCATGATTTATATATTTTTAAATATTATTAGTATTAAACAAGTATGAGAAGAATCAACGTATTCAAAATCTCAATGGATATAATTTTTTTTTAGGTTTGTATCTTGTAAGTCAAGTAACATGAGGAAAACATAGTTCTTGTATTACACCTTCAAGTGTGTATAGTTCATATGTCAAGTTCATGCTTTTTTATTTTTTAATTTAATTTAATTTTTTAAAATTTGTAAAAACAAAATATTTGTTTGTGAATACAACATCGTGTGTCATATGAGAATGTCATGCGATAGTCATGTACTGTCTTATATTCAATCGTCCCTACATGCGTTATTTTGATTTAATTCAGTTTATTTTTTTTTAAATTGAACAACAATCTTATCCTTAGTCAAAAAGACATTAAATCTGATTTTTATATAAACTAGGTTTTTATCTATGCATACGAATGAATCTTTTTGTTTTCTTTTTCTCTTATAATTTTGTGTTAAGAAAAATAATAAATTATTATTATTTTTGAAAAAATAAATAATTTATAAAATATTATAATTATATTTGATTATAAATATAATATTTAAGTTTATAATTACATAATATAAAAAGCAAAATTTTGAATTTTATGTACTTTTACAATAACAATCATAGAATAACTATGCTTCGTGTTAATCGGTATACGCACGGATTTTGTTAATTATGTATTAAAAAATAAATAAATAATTTTTATATTTAGAAAAATAATTAATTTATATAATTTTATTAAGTATTATAATTATATTTAATTATTAAAATGAAATTTAAGTTTAAAATTATATAACATAATAGGATTAAATCTTGAATTTTTTATATTTATTTTTTAAAATAATAATTTAATTATGAGTAAGTAGTATTTTTTTTTTTTGATTTCGATTCCTTAAAACTAATGTATTATATCATATTAATTTTAATAGTCGTTAACGGTATATTGTTGATTGATACGTGATTGATGTAAAAAATTGATAACTCCAAGTTGAAGTTTTAAGATATTTTAGTTTTTTAAAATATTTCTAATTAGTTATTATTGTGTGGTCAGAGTTTAGTTATTATTTTTTACTTATTATTGATTAGCAAACAAACTTCAAATAAAAGATGTATCAGTATTATTGTTCGGTCAATTTTTCTCTTTTTTTCTATTATAATTAGATTAAAAAATTTATTATAATTATTATTTTTTAAATAAATAATTTATTTATATTATCATATTAAAGTGTTAAAATTTTAAATATATATATATATATACTAACTATTTAGAAAATTATAATAATATTAGATTATATTAATAATATTTCTACTCTCAATATTTATAATACCAATATTAAAATAATTTTGTTGTATGATTAAAGTTTATAATTAAACTTTGGATTTATATATTATATTAAAATAAAATGCATGTACACGAATTATTGTCAAAATAAAATGTTGTTATATTGTGCATTATGGATCATGTACAAAATAAAAATACAAATCGAAATTGATGGTATTAAAATTTGTTAATCAAAGCAAAGATATAAAACTTATATCAATATCTAAAATTGATTGGCCATATGGAACCAATATTAATCAATAAATATATACATATATATATATATATATATATATATATATATATATATATATATATATATATATATATATAAAGGGTTTAGAATAACATAATATACATATATACGGATTGTAGTTAAAATAAAATGAAGGCACATTATATGTTATATATCCATCAAAAACAATAATTATTTAAATAATAATAATAATAATAATAATAATAATAATACTCTCAATATTTATAATAGCAATATTGAAACAATTTTGCTGTATGATTAAAGTTTATAATTAAATTTGAGAATTATATATTATATTGAAATAAAATGTATGTACACGGATTATTGTCAAAATAAAATGTTGGTACATTATACATTACTGATCATGTTCAAAATAAAAATACTAAATGGAGTTGATGGTGTTAAAATGTGCTAACAGAAGCAAGTTATAAAAACATAAATCAATATTTAACCAATATTAATAACCACATATATATATATATATATATATATATATATAAATAAATGGTTTAGAATAACATAAAATGCATATACATATATTGTAAGTAAAATAAAATGTAGCCACATTATATGTTATGAATCCCGTAAAAAAAAATAATTTAAATAATAATAACAGTAGTACTACTCTCAATATTTATAATACCAATATTAAAACAATTTTGTTGTATAATTATAGTTTATACTTAAACTTTGGAATTATATATTATATTAAAATAAAATACATGTACATGGATTATTGTCAAAATTAAATGTTGGTATATTGTGTGTTACAGATCATGTACAAAATAAAAATACAAAACGAAGTTGACAGTGTTAAAATTTGCTAACAAAAGCAAAGATATAAAAACTTAAATCAATATTTGAAATTGATTGGCCATATGAAACCAATATTAATCACCATATATATATATATATATATATATATATATATATAAAAAGGGTTTAGAATAATATAATATACATATACACGGATTGTAGCTAAAATAAAATGAAGGCACATTATATGTTATAGATCCATAAAAAAAATAATTATTTAAATAATAATAATAATAATAATACTCTCAATATTTATAATACCAATATTGAACAGTTTTGTTGTATGATTAAAGTTTATAATTAAACTTTAGAATTATATATTATATTGAAATAAAATGCATGTACACGGATTATTGTCAAAATAAAATGTTAGTATATTGTACATTACTGATCATGTACAAAATAAAAATACTAAATGGAGTTGATGGTGTTAAAATGTGCTAACAGTAGTAATATAATTATAAATGTAACACCACTTCGCAAGGCAAGTTGTTGCCAGTTTGGGGTTCTGACCTTTAACACCCTCTCAACAAAAGAGATGTCACCAGTTGTGCTGTAACTGGTACCATCTGTTGGTGAGCCAGAGGTGTTAAAGGTCAGGTTAAGGGTTCGATTCCCACTGGCAACAACCCACCCAGTATGAATGGACGGAGAAGGGTGATGGGTTGGGGTGCATTGGGTGGGCTGTAGTAACCTGACAGCCTCTGGGGCCCAAGGAGGGGTAGCCATGGATCTTACAATAAGACTTCATAAAATTACATAAATTAATTCTTTTTTCAAATATAATAATTATGTATTATTTTTTTAATACATAATTAAAAATAAAAAAAAATAAAAGACTCGTGCATATGCACGGGTCAAACTAGTTTATCTTAAAATTTTGTTAACAGATATAAAAATTTAAACAAATATTTAAAATAGATGGACTATATTAAAAAAGTTATAATGACATAAAATGTGTATCACAAGTTATTGTAAAATAAAATGTAGACATATTATACATTAGAAATCTCTTCCTACAAAAATTAACAATAATAATAATAACAACAATATAGGTGTAATATAGAAATAAAAATTGAATAACATTTTTCATATTAAAATATGTAATAATAATAATAATAGTTAAGTAGATGTATTAGTATAAATTTAAGAATTTTTTTTATATAGGTATAATTAATCATATAGTATTCAGTTTGGGGCTAGTGTGTCAAATAGGTACCCGGTTTTAAAAAAGTGTTAATTGCATCCCAACTTTTGAAAATTGCTTCAATTAGTATAATTTTTAATTTTTTTTAAATTTTTTTATAAAAAAATTAAAAATGCCACGTGTCAAGTCCTTGTGTGTGACATGTGGCATTATCAGTGCCACGTGGCATTGTAATGCAACGTGTTAGTGTCACTATCATTGTGTTGATTTCGATTTAGTCCCCATATATGTCTTTTTGTTTCAATTTAGTACCTAAGTATGTGTATCTGATACAATTTTGTCCTAATTTTTTTTAATAATTAAAATAATTTCGTAATCCATTTTTTATAAAATTAAAATTAATTAAGTATAAATATTTTTATAAAATTAAGTACTAATATTTATAATGTTTCTCTTAATTTCAGACCAAATTTATTATTTGTATAAATGTTATACTAATATTTTTTATTAAAAACGACTTTTTAACATATTACTTTATAAATTACTTTATTAAAAATGACTTAATAAAATGACTTTTACCACTAAATTTTAGTATAAATATCAAATATTTAATTTTTGTAAAACTTTTATACTTAATTACTTTTAATTTTATAAAAAAATATTTTAATTATTAAAAATTTTTAGGTCAAAATTGAATCAAATACACATAAGTAGGTACGATGACGGATCTTGAACAAAAATTTTGGAGGGACCAAAATAATATAATTTTTTTATCATTAAATTAGATTATTAGTGTAATGTTTCAAAAAATAATTCTTTAAACTAAATAATTGGATCGTTAGATTAGATTATTAGTATAATATTTTAATATATGAAGGAGTGGAATGTATCTGTTTTTATCTTCACGGATAGTTTCCCTTTAATCATTTAAAAATAAATAAATCTATTATTTTATTTTCCATCTATATAAATAATTTTTTTTTTCAAAATAATATTAGAATACAAATTTTATCTTATATATTCATAAAAATGAATTTTCAAAAAGGCTTGTAAGATAAAAAAATCATGTTAATAACTCTTAAACTAATATTTTATTATCAGGTAAGACGATAGAGAATTGCCTTTTTTTTCAAGAAAAAAAAAACAAATGAGAAATCAGAAAAAAAAAAAAAAAATGATTGTGTCTAATTTTTTTTTCTTCAAAAACAAAAAAGAAAACATATGAGAATAAGAGATGAATACAATTTGTGAAAACTTAGAAAGACAATGAGAAAGAAATAAAAAATATCTTAATAAATATTTGATTTAATGATTTTTTGTGTTTCTTTATTTGTCCAGAAATGTCTAGTTGGTTGTCTAATGTTTTTTTAGTCTCAATTTGTTGAAAATTGAAACGATTAATAAAGATGTTTTGTTTTGTTGGTGCAATTAATATGATCCAAGTGTATGAAAAATCTTTCAAATTGCATCAACATTTAAAAAAATCAGAACCAAATTAAGACTAAAAAAAGGTAGATGACCAACTTTGTTAAAATTAAAGGTTGTGTTTTATAAAAAAAAAATTAAAAAGTCACACAATTTAATTTCCATTAATTTCTAAAATATACTACATATAATTTTAAAAAAAATTTTAAAAATTTAAAAGATATATAGAATTTAAAATAATTTCAAAAATATAAATACAATTTAAAAAAATTTCAAAAACATACATATAATTTAAAAAAAAAAAATTAAATGATCCGCCGCCCCTGAGTAGGTACTAAATTGAAACGAAAAAACATAAATGGGGACTAAATCAAAATCAACACAATGACATCTGATAGTGACACTGACACATGGTATTACAATGCCACGTGGCACTGACAATGCCACGTGTCACACACAGGGACTTGACATGTGACATTTTTATTTTATTTTTAAAATTAAAAATTAAAATTAAAAAATTAAAAAAATATATAAATTTTTAAAAAAATAAATAAAAAAAACCACAGATTGACACGTGGCACGTTGACTAACGACGTTAGTCAACTCTGTCTGAAAGGGACCTAATTGAAGTAATTTTTAAAAGTTGAGATGTAATTGATACTTTTTTAGAACCGGGTACCTATTTGACACATTAACCCCAAACTGAGTACTATACGATTAATTAAACCTTTTATATAATATTAACATAAATAAATAAATAATTGAAATGATTAATCATATCTAGAATTAGAATAAAAAGAACTTATAACTTGCTTATTCGTTGAAATATGGAGCTCAAGCGTACAATATTCAGAACTACCAAATATAACTTTTCGATGACTAACACTTTTCAAAAACAACTACCATAAGCTATTGTACAATGACAAATATATCACCATATCTTCATAAAAAATTATATATCTATATATTATAATCATGTTCATTGAATAATAAACCCCATCCATTCATAATTATCTAATCAAATTCATAACTTATTAAAATGCAGTTGAACAATTAAACCATACCATCATTAATGAAATACATTAACAAAATAAAAGAACATGTAACTTGCTTGTTGACTGCACTATGGAGCTAAAACGGTAAAACATTGAACAAAAAGTTTTAATATTGAATAAAAAAAGTCACAAACAAGAGTTAATAGATGAAATACATTAACAAAGAATGGATAAATACTGAAATACCAGCTTCATAATAAATACGATACCAATTTAAAACCATAAAAAACATGTATAAAAATAAATTAATAACAAACAATAACAGAGTACAAAATAAAAAAACCTGTAACTTAGTTATTCAATGCAATATAGTGTTAAAGTCATAAAAGTTAAAAACAATAGTTAACAGAAAAACACACTAACAAACAATGCAACAAATGTTAAAACATTCAAAAAATATACTAACTTTTGTCTTGTGCTCAACCACATAAATATATCAAGAATTAACATGCTACCAAAGTATGAACAAACAAATTCATGAACACAATAACAAAATATTGGTCATTCACTCAACCAACTACAGGCCAAAACTTCAAGTCAAACCATATAACTTTAAAAACCTGACTTTTCAAACCCAATAACTAAACAGAAGAGGAGTGTTTTCATTGTCATACCTTCTAGCACTACAATTTCCACTGTAAAAATAACCAACCTTATCGTGATGAGAATTGACTTACTTTAGCATAACATATTTTTTCCTAATAAGCAATTTTTACATTTTAGAGAAACACCGATAAAAGCTAAAGAAAGCATTTTATGATCATTCCATAATCTACTTTTCCTTTTTCTAGTTTTACCCTTAATTATTATTTTAGAAATTAATTATTTTATAAATAATTTATCTTCAACCGTTATTCTAAAAACCTCTGTTATTTTAACAGTTATTTTAAAAACCTATTTTTTTTCATACATATTTTATTTTTCAAATTTTACTTATTATTTTAAAAATTAATTATTTTATAAATAATATACCTTTGACTGTTATTCTAAAACTTTTTTTGTTTTTAATCGTTATTTTATTTAGTAACTATTTTAAAAATTTATCATATATATTTTGAAAATAAATATTATTGATCTTAACTCAAATTTATATGAAAATTGAAAAATACGAACACATAGACGCGACGGTGCTTGTATTGTCACGTATGTGTTTTTGCTAATAATAACAAAAATAATAGTAATTATAATAGTATTACCAATTACTAATTAAAACTTCATTCATAATCAAAGATTTTTAAAATAATTAATGAAATCAACAAATTCATAATAAATCTTTAGAAATTAATAATATAATTATTAATTGCAAATGTATAAATTTAAAAGATTCAAAAGATATGGAATAAAAAAAATCCATTCATAATTAGAAAATTAAAAATAGGGAATGGAATTAACTAGTCGATGACAAAATTTTATAAACAAATCATATAACTATTGATGGTATAAATCAATTCTAGTTTGTACATGTACGACACAAGTCATTATTAAATTGAATTTTTTATTTATATAAGTTTAAATCTTTATCTTTGAATAAACTTTCTTTATAAGGCTCTGTATTAAAATATTATTTAAAGTAACATTATTTTATATAGGTTAAAATACCATGTTTTTGTTGAAAAATCTCAAATAGGTCCTAAGATTTGTTTTAGTCTCAATTAGGTTTATATTTTTGAAAATGTGTAACAATTAGGCCTATTCCGTTAGTATGGTGTTAACGGTGTTAAGGCTTCTCATTTATTTAAATTTTTTAATTTTTTTTTAATTTTTTTAAAATTTTTTAATTTTTTTTTTTTGAAAATTATTCATGTCACGTGTCACATCAATATTGTGCCACGTGTCAAGTCAGTAAGGTGACACATGTCAAGTCATTGTTTGAATCTCAATTTGGTCCATATATTTATTATTTTAATTATATTTCAGTCCATTTTTTTTTAATTTTCAATTTCATTATCTCCAAATTGAGATCAAATTTAACTTTTATATAAATTTTATAATGATATTTTTATTAAACATTTTAATAATATTAAGTTTATTTTATATTTTGTTTTAAAATTTTAAAATATTTATTTTAACTTGTTATAAAATTGTTTTAAATAATTTATATACAAATGTTAGAGTTGGTTTAAAATTAACAATTTTATAAATTTAAATATAAAATTTTAAAACAATTTTTTAAAAGTTAAAATAAATATATTTAAAAAATTTTAAAAAAATGGACTGAAATGTAATAAAAATAACAAATATATGGACCAAATTGAGATTCAGACAATGATTTGACACGTGTCATCTTACTGACTTGACACGTGGTACAATACTCACGTGACATGTGGCATGAATAATTTTCAAAAAAAAAAATTAAAAAATTAAAAAAATTATTCAAAAATATTCAAAAAAATTTTAAAAAATATGGAGCTGACACGTGGCACATCTTTAACACCTTTAACTTTATACTAACGAAATGAGCCTAATTATTACACATTTTCAAAAATATGATTTAATTGTGACTAAAAAAAATCTTAAAACCTATTTGAGATCTTTTAACAAAAACACGAATAAGGTTGTATTTTAACCTATATTTTATTTAAACACCAATATTCTACTTACTGTTGCTTCTACAAGTGAAAAATAGGATTTAAAATGTAAAATGATCAGTCAAATAAATATCTGGTTTTGTAATGGAGTAAGGATGAGGCTATCGAGTCTGAAGGCATGGAGCAAAACTGTAATTGTGGTTGATCATACCAAGTTGGAAGCAATTTGCAATATTGATGAAATTATCCATGGCCTTTGGGCAATGAACGACACATAAATGGCTTCTTCAACCATAGCCTGCAACTTCCGCTGTAACTACCATCCTTCAATACCCCCTCAAACCTCAGCCACTCCTTTTTCCTTATCTTTTTCACACCCTCTACTTTGCTCTTACAATGGCCTTTCCCTTCGCCCTTCAACCTCCACCTTCAGAGTTTTTGCCAAGTTTGAGAAGTTCCAAACCGAATCCCCAGAGCCTGACCCACCATCCCCATTAGAAGAAAATACTGTGACTTCTGTTAAGGTTGATGAGGAAGATGACAGGTATTACTACTTTACAATTTGGACTGTGTAGATTATTATTTTTGTCGCAATTTATATTTTTTGTAAATCTCAGGCAACAGTGGATGGATACTGTCAATATTTTCCATACATAGGACTCTTGTCTTTGTGAAGGATGTTTTGTTTAGTTCTGGGTTGTGTTCTACCAACTCAGACAACATGTCTCCCATGCTTAGGCCATTTAAGTGTGTCCATCAATTTTGAGCCACACCATATTTTGAATCACATAGGGATATAGGAAAAAGGTAGGTTGATGAAGTTAGATATAAATTCCAATGGGTGTATAAAAGTTGTTCACTTTTTTGCTTTCTGTTTCAGTTGCTTGCCTTCAGACTTGGAGGGTGCAGTGAGGCAATCTGGCGAGGCCGCAGGCTTGTTTGTATCTACAGGAGGGATGAGAGCCACAGTATGTAGTAGAATTTTGTTTTTCTTCCTGTCTTTATTTCACAAAAGATTGTCATTTGTTCCAAATTCTGCTCTGATAGTTTAGGTCACGCAGCAGTTCCAAATTCAAAACATATTTCTTTTATATTTTTTTGGAGGATGAGGATTTTATATTTTTTTCATCACTTTTCATCTGATGTAACTAAATGTTTAAGCCGAGACAGCTTGAAAATGCTGCTATGGAGAATGCTGTTTACTGAGCTGTTGCTTTGTCAATCAAAGTTAATAATTGTTTTCTTTCAGTTTCTTAGCGCCATATGCATCTTGCTCTAAAAGTATTTTTAACTGTCTTACAGGTTGAACTTTTAATCCCGCAACTGCAATTTTTAGATGACGAAGGTGCGCAGGTTGAACTCTGGGACTTGTCAAAGATTTTTTTGGATACACTCATTGAGAAAACAAAATCCCAGGTTGGTGGAATGTATTCCGGTAGTTGCAAACTTATAACACATGAAATTATTAAGGAATGTTTGAATTTGAAATGTTTTTCTATTCTCTATTGTTGATTGCAGTATGACATATGGCTAAAATAGAATATTTTAGTGGTTATGAATTCAACAAAGTTTTATGGTATGTGTAGTATTTATTTTGGAAGTTGTAAACTAGGTTGATAAGCTTCACGAATTTGATTGTTAGAGAGTTAAAGCCATATTTCCAGATGCTGGTGCAGCAGCCCTTCTGAAGTTTCGGTGGAAAGATGCTATATTTAGATTTGCAAGGTAAGTTTCAGAGCTTAGATTAACGTTTTGTGTTTTTTTCTGCTGGAAAAATTTTCGTAGGGTGTACCATCATGTATAAGATTCTGACTTTTGCATTACACTTAGCTGCTAAAGTACTTGTTGGCTATGCGGTTGTAGTTTCGTCCATAACATTTGAGTTCTTTTGCTATTTATCCAGCTTGAGTGACCGGAAGCCTGTGGAAGGCGATGATGAGATTGTGGTTATGGTTGTTCCAGATTATCAGATGTTAGAGTATGTGGAGAGAATTGCATCCAATCTCTCAAATGATCCAGTAAATCCCTTGACTTTCATGATCTTTTGAAATTTAAACATCCAACTGCTGAAAAATTTGATAAACTTTCCTCATCATGAGGTGAAGCAGTATGTGAAAGCTGCTTTTATGACAAGGGTTTGGTACTTCTCATATATGCCTTTCTAGAGAGCTATCATAGACTGGGAGAAAGATAGCCACCTCACTGCCATTTCAGCAACTTGCATTTAGTTTAGAAATTGTCATGTATGTTTGTATTATTTACAATTTTCTTTCGAACTACACATATAATGGCAGCCTAGACCCCTCATCATGTGGAATCCACGCCTGATTAGTGAGGATGTTGGAGTTGGCTTTAATGTCCGGAAATTAAGGCGCTTCTTTCTAAGGTACCATTTCTGAACCATCACATGGTTCACTACTTAGGCTTCAAATAAACTGCAAATGGCATTTGCATCAACTTGGTTTTTTCTACTATTATGTGTATTAGGTTCCTTGAGTGCTTTTCATTCTTAATACAAGACTGCTAAGCCCTGGTCTTTTTATTGTACAGTACTTTTACAACTGTCTATTTTATGAGACCTATGCCATTTGGAGCAATCTTCAGGTGTTATCCAGGGTAAGGTCTTTCATCCCATCTCATAAGGCTATTGTTATATAAATATTGTTCTTGTTGACATTCTATCTCGATTTATAAAGAAATAACTTTTGAGTTTAGAAGTGGATTATCTGGTTCACTTGAAACCATACAATGTTAATTGGCTCCTTGACATATTAATTGGAAAGCTGAAATTATTTATGATTTTTTGTTTGCTTCCTGTTCTGTTGATGTACTCAGAGAGTGGAAAGTGTTCAGTGATGACAAGGAAAGGCCAAATAGATATTTGCTTGCCAAGGAATTCGAGAGCCGTCCTGATGCTGAAGACATTGAGGTTAATAGCTTCAATTCTAGACTACCTTACCTGATCCAACCATTTTCTAAAAAAAGAAATTGAATTGAATGAAAATATCATTGGAAAAAGGAAAGAGAGCATATTTGTTTGGTCCAACTCCTAGTGATAATCAATATAACAATATATTTTCCTTCATGTTGCAGATTCTATTTGCCGAAGAAGAACAGAAGTCAGAGCAAGGACAAGGTTTGCTTGACAAAGCTGCGGGCATATTCTCTTCAATTAGCCGGATGATGAAGTCTATATGATGATTGATGATCTTGCATGCTAGTTCTCTTCATACCACATCCACACCCATTCATTTCAATTACATGTTTGATCCTTCAAAGTTAATTTTAGAAACCTTGCAACTTTCATTACCATATACTATGATGCAAGTTTACATGTTGTGATGTATTCTAATTTGTGCCAGACCACCACTTTTGTAGCTCAAGTGTTTATCCATCCCTACTCTGTATAGAAGAAATGTTTTTGTTTTTCCTAGTTCTTTAACACGATTGGCTAGAAGCATAAGACAATTGCCAAATTTGAATCGTTATTAAATTACAAGCCATAAAATGATCGAGGCATAACCTTCACTCCATTCCGAGGAGCAGCCTTAGCTTTCAAAAGATTATTCTCATTGAGACAATTTCCCCTTTGCTTTTTATTGCAAAATTTAATAAACAAAGTACTAGAAATATTGATCTTAGCAACATAAGGTGGGAAATATGAATTCCCGAATGTTGTATTAGAATGCCAACTTTGGCAGGTTAAAGGAAGAAAGTGATAAGCTCATGAAGTTCTCTCGTCATGCATTTGAAATACTCAGAATTGATCAATTCACAAGGTTGCCTGTGACATCACTGAAAACCTTCAAGGATGGCTTGTCGTCAAAATTCCAGCCATGCAGAGAAACTCGAGGACTGACACCTGGAGGGACCTCAAAAGAAATTTTAACAGTCATGGTCTCTCCTGGCACAAGTGAAAAATAGTTATCTGAGTAATGAACAGGGAGAATTCGTGTGTCTTCCCCTTCCTTGTGGTCTTTATTCGAAGCATGGACAGAAAAATGTAGAAAGAATGCAACACCTATATCTTGCCCATTAATTTCAGAAACCTTCAAACCATCACTTTTCCCTGCAAAGCATTTGTGTATCCTTGTAAACCAACCAACTTCTTGCTCTTTTCCCTTCACATTGTCTACGGTTCCCGGTTTTTGTCTAGCCGTTGAACCGTGTTCCAATGTCAAACTGTTAGAGTCTGGTTTCTTAGATGTGTTTTGCACATGCATTCTAAGTTTGTAGGTAGATCCTTGAATGAAAACCTCGGATGTTATCTTGAGGGGTATTTTCTTCTCCCTATACGGCTCTAGTAGTTTATAATCTCCACCAGGAAGATGCAACCAATAAAAGTTTCTAGATAAAATTTTATTATCTGACATGTTGAAGAGTTTGAGAAGAAGAAAGTAGACTGGCTTAGGATTTTTTGACTTAGGATACTTCATCTCAACAATAGGTGTTACATTTTTTGGCAGTGCAGTGAGATTGTCATGAACTTTGTAGTGTGGACATGTGCCTTCGAGGTCCCACACTGAAACTTCCATAGCTACATTAGACAATTCTTCTGATGTAGTATTCACCACCTGTTTAAAGAAGAAAAGTAAAATGATATAAAACCTTGAAGAAACAATTCACCATTGGATCATCAAATAATTTGCAGAGGAAATTGTGATTATTCCAAGTTTCTCATTGTCAAATGATATTTCTATTTATATTCCCGATTCATAAAAATAGAAGTTCAATGTCGATGCTTACCTCTATAAAATATGTAGCCAGATTAAGCTGTACATGAATTGGCTCTGCAGCGGAACGACAACCAAAGAAACCTGCAGTTTGGTCAAGAAGATGATCATAAAATTGGCCTCTCAGACCAGTCCAAGGATTTTGTGTCTTCCAAATTAAGACTCCTGTATATTTTTTCCACATGTGAGAGGTCCATCCCTCCAGAAGAGCTCTATATTGTATGTAGTTAACTAGTTGAGCCTGGGAAGATTATAGTATAAAAAATAGAGTTAGCAACAGAACAACAAATGTAAGAGGATTGAAAGTGTATAAATAATGATCCACCTGGATAAAGTTTTCACACCTTCAAACAAAAATCATCAAGATCTTTCACATCACCATAAAGCTGAATTTGATCAGGAACCTTCTTGGTTGGATTTGAATATGGAATGTATTTATGGTATTTCCACAAGGGGTTAGGAACTTCTTCTACATAACCACTGGAAAGTTTCTTAAACAGTGGTATTTGCCATCCTTCTGAAGGCATTGTTGCTCTTATGGTAGCAGCAACTGGCATTCCTACAGAACCAACCTCAGGGTTGAATCCATACTTGTAAAAATCATCCTTGAAGAAATCTTCAGGATTTTGAATTTCATAAGGTCCATCAGTGAAGCCCCCTTTCCCATCTGCAAACCCATCCCATAATGATCCTTCTATGTAAATTCGTGTGCCATCAAGATATTGGCTAGGATCGCCCAACCTTTCGGACAAGCCACCGACAGGTTTTTCCTTTTCTTCTGCATGTCTGAAATAAGGATGAAGTTTCAGATCATTTTTCAGCGCTTTATTTATATCATCCGGTGGAGTTTGTTCATTTCCACCCACCCAGAGGGCAAGACTAGGATGATTTCTCAGAAGCTTGACCGTGTCCCTTGCACAAAACAAGAAAAGGTCATGATCCAGGGGACCATTTGGATTTGATACTGGGATACCACGTCCATCCACATCCCCGGTAATCCAGAATTCTTGCCATACCTACACGATTAGCAGCAATATGATCAATTATCAAAGCTAAAACTGCCACTGATGTAAGTCAAGTTGTATAGAACCAAACAGTGGTAGAGACTGTGATTTGTGTTTATTTCTCTTTCTTAATTATTATGCAAATTGATCTAGCAAAAGGAAAGAAACACAAATAAACTACATAGGCACACAGAAAAACAGCAGCAACGCAGTAAGGCATAAAAAGTATAGCAGAATATTAAGAAGCATATATAAAATAAGAATGAGTGTCTAGTATATCTTACCAGAATACCATAATAATCACAGTAATGATAAAACTCTGGCCTTTCAGTGAGGCCACCAGCCCAGCAACGAATCATGTTAAAATTCATATCTGCATGAAACTTGATATCTGTTTGGTATCGCTTTTTTGAAAGTCGCAATAGCCCATCAGACAATATCCAGTTCCCCCCTCGTATAAAAATTGGTTCTCCGTTAACTTTGAACAATCTATGAAACCATCCATAATACATATACAAAAGAAGTTTAAAGTGTGAAATAATCCCATTGAGGAAAAAGTAAAATATTACATTGAAGGAACAGCATGATACCTTCCACCAGTAGCACCATCAATATTGCTTTCAATTTTGCGGAATCCAAAGTGATGGCTCCATGAATCAGATTCACCATATCCTTTTACATCAATGTTAATAATAACGTTGTACAAAGATTGCTTCCCCATTCCATTTGGCCACCATAAATTGGGCTTGTAGAAGAAGAGCTGCAAAAGCAAATCATTAGCCCTTTAAAAGAAGAGATAAAGCTTAAACCCCAAATTATACGAGTTTAACAGAGTCAATAGAAAATGACCCTCCAAAATATTATCAATCCAGGACTGCAAATTTCCTCAACTTCGAAAGAAAAAGGAAATTTATCTACTTTTTTCTCCAAAAATGTTCATAGAGAAATTTATTGAAATAGACCTCATGCAAACAAGTTTGCACAAAAGCAGCCCAAGATCCACCAATACCAACGAATGATACACATAACTAGACAATAAGTCCACTTTTTTCTAAGTGTATCACTAATGAATGATTAAGTTTTAAGGACAGTGGATTAAACTGTCTAAGACTGACCTCAGGAAATGTATATTGAACCCTTGATGTTGGAGGAATCGAAAGATTTTGAGTTTGAAGCTGCTCTACTGAATGAATGCCCCCTTCGAGTTCTGTTGTCACATGGATACTCAAAGAACACTCTGCAGTCCCAGAGCTCTTGTTTTCCAACTCAGTTGTGGCATGTAGATATACTCTCTTATAGTTGTCAAAGAACGATGACACCAAGTGGGGATCAATTATTTTTACTGGCTGCAGCAAACACAGACTCTAAATCATGCTTACTCTGATTGACAAAAATGTTTACAATGCATAAAATGCAAAAAACTAATAAAGCAATTCTTATGATGTGTTTAGCTCATGTGTCTAATCTCAGTGACTGCCCAAAAATGTATCTAATCATTGCCATATTCGGTTGCATCTAGAGAAGTTCAGATGTATTTAATCATGAATTGAATAGTATATGATTGAATAGTATATGAAAGACAGAACTCTCTTTCTTTGGGGTTAAGAGCAAAGGACAAAGACAGTAAATTGAAAAATAGAAAAAAGACGAAGATGAAACACAGGCTTTCATAATTGGAAAATTTTAAGTGCATGGGAAAAAAAAACGACATGTTTTTAAAAGGATCCAAAGCAATTAATACAACTCACCCCAGTAATCGAGATGGAAACCTCATCCCATATTCCGGTGTTCCTATCTCTGCAATCATATTTAACACTTGCATTGGTTATTCATATACAGTTTGTTCACAACACAAGCAATACCAAACTGCTCCAAATTTTGTTTCACTTTCTTTTCTTTTTCAGTGCATAGGAGGACATCATAAAGTCATCAAAGGAAAATATAAACAACATATCCAAAGGAAATTTCAGTGTCATATTAGATAAACATGCTACTATTTTGATGCCTTATTTTGCCTTTTCAGTCTAAATGCTCTTTTACATTAACTTGAATTGTGAATGCAACTAAGTGACAAAGTAAAAGTGTCTCCAGCTGTCTAAAAAACATAAACATTCTGATAATTCAATCACACAAAAAAAATATCAAATTCACTGATTATTAATTGATATCAGAATGACAAGGATATTGCTAGTTCATTACCATAACCCAGCTAACCAAAAGGAACTCTGGTAGTTTCCAACGAAAAGAGTAAACGAATTATCACAAGAGTAGTAACAATTTCACCTTATGGGAGCCATCCAATCCCAACCTTGAACATATTGTGTGGCCACATCCTTCCCTATCTACACAAAAAGAACAAAATAAAAGATGAACTGTATATTCCGCATACATCATTCATTCTTCTTTCCTAGTCTTAGTCTCTTAAAAAAATTCAATAAACTTTAGAAGTTATCGACCACTACAATTTAAGTTTGACACTATTACATAACAGGAAGTTAAATAATCAAAAAGGACAAAATTAACCTGATTTATAAATTTAGTTTCTAACCTCGTGATCACCACCTTGTCCTCCCTGTGGAGGAATGCTCCCAGGATGATCCGGGGGGTGAACAAGAACTGCAAGCAGGTTACTACCATCAGAATGAACAACATCAGTGACATCAAGAGAATGTCTCCGAAACATTCCTTTCGGAAGTACCATCTTGTGCCCATTTAAATAAACATCAGCGGAGTAATTCACTCCTCGGAAGTTCAGATCGCAGTGCTGATTCCCTGACTGTAAAAAAAAAAAAGAATAATCAAAACAGAAAGCATCATATCTTAACAGCACATTAAAATTGAAATACACATCAAAGCAGTTCTGGAATTTGAAATATAAAATTGCGTTATATGAGAGAAAAGAATAATCCTCACCAGCTTACACTGAAAGGTTGTAAAAAACCAGAAGGTGTAATACTCTCTTCCAGAGTCAGCAATATCCAAGATTGCCTCATTTCCTAGTCCATAAAAAGGATCAGGAACCACTTTGTTTTTCACCAAGGTTGCCAGAACGCTGTCAATCAATTTAGAGTTAAGAATCAGTTCCAGCAAGAAAAGACAATGTGCATGCATTGCATCCACAAAGAGAGAGAGAGAGAGAGAGAGAGAGATTACGTTCCAGGGACAATGGCTTCCATCCACGGTTCTGTGGAAGCGGAGGGAGGGTGCGTGGTGGTGAGTTGAGCGCCTGTGAAATGAACCTCGGTGGACCTAGCTGCAAGCCATTCCGAATGAAGAGTGATCTTCGCCATTGTTAACAGAAAAGGTTGGAATGGAAAAACTGACAAATATCAACACAACTTGACTTGACTCTTATCTTCTCATGTCACTGTGCTCTCACTTTCTTTGCAAATAATGACCCATCACTTCTAACGAATCTTTATTAACAAAAAGACATACGTTAAAGATAGTTTCTAACTCAAAACAGTTATATAATTAACAAAATTATTGATATACAACAAAAAAGTTTAATCAACACTTATGTATAAAAAAATTAATGAATTTTTAAATTGTATAATATGAAAAGAATAAGAAAATGTAAGAAACGCAAAAAAATAAAATAAAATGTAGAATATCATTACATTATAATTAATTAATATATTATTTATTTATTACATTAAAATCAGGTAAAAAGCTAGAGTTCGAGCTCAAGCTAGAAGTACAATTAGAACTAGTAACTTGTAACTACAACTAGATCTCCTAACTACTAGTACTAACTACTAACTACTAGTTCTAACTACTAACTACAAGCTTTAGCTATTAGCTCTAACTACAGTTAGACCTACTCACTATTAGCACAAACTACTAACTACAAGCTCTAGTTACTAGCTCTAACTACTAGCTACTAGATACTAGCTCTAGCTACTAACTACTAGTTACTAGCTCTAGTTACTAGCAACTACATACTAACTACTAGCAACTAGCAACTAGCTACTAGCTCCTAGCTACTAGCTCTAGCTACTAGTTCTACCTACTAATTCTGGTTACTAAGTTTAACTACTAGCTCTAGTTACTAGCTACTAGTTACTAGCTCCTTACTACTAGCTACTAGATACTAGCTACTAAATACTAGCTACTAGTATTGAATGACTGACTTAAAAAAAAAAGGACAAATTAGATAGACAAATAAGTGAGGCACAATGAACACATAAGTAGGGAATTACGTATTACTTTTCCTACAATTTTTTAAAATTTATTGATCAATATATTTTTCTCATGCAATGGGATGCAGTTCATGTGTACCATGAATTTGATTATAAGTTACACAAATAAACCCTTATTAGGTGGATGGCTTGACAAAAAATAAAAAGGTAAAATCATATCTGCAACATGAGTGGGAAAATTGAACAAATGAGTGGGGAACTGAATATTACTTTTTGTACAATTCTTTTAAACTTACTAATCAATCTTTTGTTTGTTATCCAAGTGGATGTACTTCTTGTGTACCACATATTTGATAACAAGTCACAAAAATCAATCCTTATTACTTGCATTGAATGACTGAGTTGAAAAAAATTGGTCAAACCAGCTAGGCAAATAAGTGAGGCACAATGAACATAAAAGTGGGGAGTTGCATATTACTTTTCGTATAATTTTTTAAAATTTACTGATCAATATATTTTTGTCATGCAATGGGATGCACTTCTTGTGTACCACGAATTTGATTATAAGTTACAAATCAATCCTTATTGCTTGCACTAGGTGGTTGACTTGAAGGAAAAAATAGGTCAAATCATATCTGCAACATAAGTGGGGAAAAGTGAACAAAAAAGTGGGGAATTGCATATTACTTTTTGTACAATTCTTTTAAACTTACTATCAATCTTTTGTTTGTTATCCAATTGGATGTACTTCTTATGTACCACATGTTTGATAATACGTCACAAAAATCAACCCTTATTGCTTGCATTGAATGACTAAATTGAAAAAAAATAGGCCAAACCAGCTAGGCAAATAAGTGGGGCACAATGAACATATAAGTGGAGAGTTGTGTATTACTTTACTTACAATTTTTTAAAATTTACTGATCAATATATATTTGTTCATGCAATGGGATGCACTTCTTGTGTACCATGAATGTGATTATAAGTTACAAATCAATCCTTATTGCTTGCACTAGGTGGCTGACTTAAAGGAAAAAATAGGTCAAATCATATATGCAACATAAGTGGGGAAAAGTGAAGAAATGAGTGAAGAACTGCATATTACCTTTTGGACAATTCTTTTAAAATTACTAATCAATCTTTTGTTTGTTATCCAATTGGATCTACTTCTTATGTACCACACATTTGATAACAAGTCAAAAGTATCAACCCTTATTGCTTGTATTGAATGACTGACTTGAAAAAAAAAGGCCAAACCAGATATGCAAATAAGTGGGTCACAATGAACAAATAAGTGGGAAACTACGTATTACTTTTCGTACAATTTCTTAAAATTTACTGATCAATCTTTTTTTTTTATCATCCAAAGGGATGTACTACTTAAGTACCACAAATTTGATTATAAGTCACAAAAATCAACACTTATTGCTTGCATTGAATGACTGACTTAGAAAAAAAATGCCAAACAAGATAGGCCAATAAGTGGGGCACAATAAATAAATAAGTGGAGAGTTGTTTGATACTTCTCGTAGAACTTTTAAAATTCAATAATCAATCTTTTTTGGTCAGCCAATGAGATGTACTTCTTTCTTATGTACAAAGAATTTGATAACAAGTCACAAAAATCAACTCTCATTGCTTGCATTAAATGACTGACTTGAAAAATAAAATAGGCCAAATCAGATAGACAAATAAGTGGGGCACAATGAACAAATAAGTGAGGAGCTGCATATTACTTTTCGTAAAATTTTTTAAAATTTACTGATCAATCTTTTTTTGTCATCCAAAGAGATGTACTTCTTATGTACCACGAATTTGATTATAAGTTACACAAATTAACCCTTATTGCTTGCACTTGGCTTGAAGAAAGAAGTAGGTCAAATCATATTTGCACCATAAGTAGCGATCTTTTGTTTGTTATCCAATTGGATGTACTTCTTATGTACCATAAATTTGATAACAAGTCATAAAAATCAATATTTATTGCTTGCCTTTAATGACTAATTTGAAAGAAAAAAATAGGTCAAATCATATATGCAAGTAAGTGTGGCATAATGAACGAATACGTATGGAGCTATGTATTACTTTTCGTACAACTTTTTAAAATTTACTAATCAATCTTTTTTTTTTATCCTCTAGAGAGATGTCATTCTTATGTACCATAAATTTGATTACAAGTCATAAAAATCAACCCTTATTTCCTGCACTAGGTGGCTGGCTTGTAGAAAAAAATAGGTCAAACCAGATGGACAAATAAGTGGGGCGCATTGAACAAATATGTGGAAAGCTGCTTGTTGCGCTCAATTTTTTAAATTATACTAATCAATCTTTTTTTTATCATCCAAAGGGATGTACCACAAATTTTATAACAAGTTACAAAAATCAATTTACACTAGGTCAAACTAGATAGGCAAATAAGTGGGACATAATAAACAAATAAGTGGGGAGATGCATACTATTTTTCGTACAATTTTTTAAATTTTATTAATCAATCCTTTTTTTATCCTTCAAAGGGATGTCATTCTTATGTACCACAAATTTGATTACAAGTCACAAAAATCAATTCTTATTTTTTGCACTAGGTGACTATCATGAAAAAAAAAATAGGCCAAACCAGATAGACAAATAAGTGGGGCACATTAAACAAATATGTGGAAAGTTGTTTGTTACTTTGCATTAAATTTTTAATCAATCTTTTTTTATCATCCAAATGGATGTACTTCTTCTGTACTACAAATTTGATTACAAGTCACAAAAATCAACCCTTATTATTTGCACTAGGTGGTTGGCTTGAAGAAAAAAATAGGTCAAACCATATAAGCAAATAAGTGGGACAAAATAAACAAATAAGCGGGGAGATGCGTATTTCTTTTCGTACAATTTTTTAAATTTTATTAATCAATTTTGTTTTTTATCCTCTAGAGGGATGTCATTCTTATGTACCATCAATTTGATTACAAGTCACAAAAATGAACCCTTATTTCTTGAACTAGGTGGCTGGCTTTTAGAAAAAAATAGTTAAACTAGATAGATAAATAAGTGGGGCACAATGAACAAATACGTGGAAAGCTGCGTTCAATTTTTTAAATTATACTAATCAAGTTTTTTTAATAAACAAAAAAGATGTAATTCTTATGTACTACAAATTTGATTACAAATCACAAAAATCAACCCTTATTTTTTGGACTAAGTGGTTGACTTTAGAGTTGTCAAGACGGGTAACAAATGTTAATATTAGATGGCGATTTAATAGTTGTGAATACATCATTTAGATCTATTTAATGTTTTAATTGTAACAGATGTTAATATTAATAAAAAATTAATCATAATATTACCAGTTTATTGGTGTTCATTTTTTTAACTTAGTAATTTAAAAGTATTGAAACATTCGGTTATTTTAATTAAATAATAATTCAATAATTTATTTTATTTGTCTTTGGCCCATATATCTACAAATAAAAAGGTATATTCTGTTGTTATAAAAATAAAATTCAAAATTACAACTTTTTGCATGCAATTGCTTTGTTCTGTACAGTATAGTGCAGACATTTATACTTTTTTCATTATATTTTCCTATTTTTATGTTAATTTGGATTCTTAGTTACTATTTTTCTTTTTCATCTTTCCATTTTAACATGCTTATTCATTAATAGGACATGATGGGACGAAAACCGAATAAATTTATTTGAAAAAGACATAATGAGTACATGCTATAGTATATTAAAAATATTATGAAAAATAAAATTGCATGTGAAATCAGGATTAAGTGAGCCACATGGGCTGAGAAAAGTATTAACAATACCAGCACCTATAACATTGTTTAGTTTATACAAATATTTACCAACTAATTTAAATATATATATAAATATATATATATATATATATATATATATATATATTTAATAACAAAACAGATAAAATTATATTTGTGATCCATTAATCTCCTAGTTGGATATATGAAAGAATTTTACGCTTGAAACTTTATGACATTATATGTATCTTTCGTTAGTTTGCACCGAATGACGGACTTGAAAAAATGTAGGACAAATTAAATAGGTAAATGAGTGGGGAGCTGCGTGTTATTTTTTTACAATTTTTTAAAATTTATTAATCAATTTTTTTTTTACATTCAAATGATGTACTTTTTAGTACTACAAATTTGATTACAAGTAAAAAAAATCAAAATTTATTGTTTGCACGAGGTGGCTGGTTTGAATAAAAAAATAGGTCAAACTAGGCAAATAAGTGGGCTACATTAAATAAATATGTGGAAAGCTGTTTTTTACTTTACGTACAATTTTTTAGATTTTACTAATCAATCAATCCTTTTTTAGCGTCCAAAGGAATGTCCTTCTTATGTACCACAAATTTAATTACAAGTTACAAAAATCAACCTTATTGTTTGCTTGTTTGCACTAGATGGCTGGCATGAAGAAAAAAAAAATAGGTCACACAAAATAGACAAATAACTGGGAAGATGCATATTACTTTTCGTACAATTTTTCAAATTTTATTAATCAATATCTTTTTTATCCTCCATAGGAATACCATTTTGATGTACAACAAATTTTATTACAAATCAGTAAATTCAACCCTTATTGTTTGCATTAGGTGGCTGGCATGAAGAAACAAATAGGTCAAACCATATAGGCAAATAAGTATGGCACATCGAACAAATATGTGAAAAAAGTATTTGTTACTTTGCGTACAATTTTTAAATTTTACTTTTCAATCTTTTTTTTTATCATCCAAAGGGATATACATCTTTTGTACCACAAATTTGATTACAAGTAACAAAAATCAACCCTTATTATTTGCACTAGGTGGCTGGCTTGAAGAAAAAAATAAGCCAAACCCGACAGGCAAATAAGTGGGGAATAATAAACAAATAAGTGGAGAGATGCGTATTACTTTTCGTACAATTTTTTAAATTTTATTAATCAATCTTTTTTTTTTATCCTCTAAAGGGATGTCATTCTTATATACCATAAATTTGATTACAAGTCACAAAAATCGATCCTTATTTCTTGCACTCGGTGGCTAGTTTGAAGAAAAAAATAGACGAAAATAAGTGGGGCACATCGAACAAATATGTGAAAAGTTGTTTGTTACTTTGCGTTCAATTATTAAATTATACTAATCAATTTTTTTTTATCATCCAAATGGATGTACTTCTTGTGTACCACAAATTTGATTACAAGTCACAAAAATCAACCCTGATTGTTTGCATTAGGTGGCTGGCTTGAAGAAGAAAAATAGGCCAAACCAGATAGGCAAATCAGTGGGGCATAATAAACAAATAAGTGGACAGATGTGTATTACTTTTCGAACAATTTTTTAAATTGTATTAATCAATCTTTTTTTTATCCTCTAAAGGGATTTCATTCTTATGTACCACAAATTTGATTACAAGTCACAAAATTCAACCCTTATAGCTTGCACTAGGTGGCAGACTTGAAGAAAAGAATAGGCCAAACCATATAGACAATTAAGTGGGGCACATTGAACAAATATTTAGAAAACTACTTGTTACTTTGCGTTCAATTGTTTAAATTATACTAATCACTCTTTTCTTTTTATCATCCAAAGGGATGTACTTCTTATCTACCACAAATTTGATTAAGTCACAAAAATCAACCTTTATTGTTTGCACTATGTGGCTGACTTGAAGAAAAAAATAGGCCAAGCCAGATAAGCAAATAAATGGGGCACATTGAACAAATATGTAGAAAGCTGATTGTTATTTTGTGTACAATTTTTAAAATTTTACTAATCAATTTTTTTTATAATCAAAAGAGATGTATTTCTGATGTACCACAAATGTGATTAAAGTCACAAAAATCAACTCTTATTGTTTGCACTATTGGCTAGCTTGAAGAAAAAAATAGGCCAAACCAAATAGGAAAATAAGTGGGACATAATAAATAAATAAATAAGTGAGGAGATGCCCATTACTTTTGGTACAATTTTTTAAATTTTATTAATCAATCTTTTTTTTATACTCCAAAGGGATGTTATTCTCATGTACCACAAATTTGATTACAAGTCACAAAATTTAACATTTATTGTTTGCACTAGGTGGCTGATTGCTGACTTGAAGAAAAGAATAGGTCAAACCACATAGGCAAATAAGTGGTCACATTGAACAAATATATGAAAAAATGATTGTTACTTTGCGTTCTTATTTAAATTATACTAATCAATCTATTTTTATCATCCAAAGGATGTACTTCTTGTATACCACAAATTTGATTACAAGTCATAAAAATCAACCCTTATTGTTTGCACTAGGTGGCTGACTTGAAAAAAAAAAAGGGTCAAACAAGATAGGCAAATAAGTGGGGATAATAAACAAATAAGTGAGGAGATGGGTATTACTTTTCGTAATATTTTTTAAATTTTATTAATCAATATATTTTTTTTGTTATCCTCTAAAGGGATGTCATCCTTATGTACCATAAATTTGATTACAAGTCAAAAAAAATCAATCCTTATTTCCTGCACTAGGTGGCTGGCTTGAAGAAAAATTAGGCCAAACCATATAGACAAGTAAGTTTGGCACATTGAACAAATATGTGAAAAGTTGATTATTACCTTGCGTTCAATTTTTTAAATTATATTAATCAATCTTTTTTTTTATCATCCAAAGGGATGTACTTCTTATGTACCACAAAGTTGATTACAAGTCACAAAAATCAACCCTTATTGTTTGTACTAGGTGGCTGGCTTGAAGAAAAAAAATAGGTCAAACTAGATAGGCAAATAAGTGTGACACATTGAACAAATATGTGAAAAGTTTTTTGTTACTTTGAGTTCAATTTTTTAAATTATACTAATCAATCTTTTTTTATCATCCAAGGTAATGCACGGATTATTTTGGAAAAGATAAAATTTTCATTCATAATTCTAACATAATAAACTATCATACCATATGATGGTGGATACAAACACAAAAACATAAAAACAGAAACTGAATTGACAATATGAAGCTGGGTTAAATATATTTTTAGTTCTTAAACATTCACTTGTTGTCATATCCTAAACTTTGATATAATTTAATCTCAAACTTTAAAAATAAACAAATATAATCTTGAATACACAACTCCATTATTTTTTTTACATACTAAATGACATTTCAGATTGGTGTTTGAACTATTTATATCATTTGACATATTTTATTTGAAATGTCAGCTTACAAAGTTATTTAACACAAAAAAAGTTAACATCGTTAGGTTAGAAGAATTATATTCATTATTTCTAAAGTTTACAAGTCAAAATATATCAAAGTTTAAGATATAGATAAATTTCAATTTCTCATAATTTATAAAACTACAAACTTATTTAACCATTTAATAATTAGATAGCATTTTTTTCATAGATTTATAAAAATATTATATTGTAAGATGAAAACTCAATTTAAATATGATATGTAGATTTTTTTTTTTAATTTTACGAAATATTATATATTTGAAACTTTAGTTTTAATATTTGTTAAAGTAAAATATTATCATAATAGAATATTTATATATAAAATGTATGAATAAAAATTATAAAATAAATTTTATTTTCAATCTGGTCACGATGAAATAATTATAAAATATTTTTCAATATTATTTGCTAGATTCTTAAACTTCACATTCACAAAATATCGTTCATCATCTGAAAGTTTACAATTCTCTTTTATTGTATCGGAAGCTCAAATATTACTAATCTTTTCACTTCTGATTATATTCTTTACGTGACTCATGCAAATGAGTAATATTAGAGACAGAGCTGGATTTAAGTGTATTATTATTATTATTATTATTATTATTATTATTATTATTATTATTATTATTATTATTATTATTATTATTATATAAGAGACGTATTATAACAGTTTCACAATGTTACACTGATATTATCGCACACTTCTAGAGAAATTGTACACGTGTCACCTACTCTGCTCTTCATCTACATTAATTCCTTTCCCTCTTTTCACGTTTCAAGTCTTTCCTTTTGGTACCTCACCTTTCCTATTTGTATTTGGTTGATAATTTATGAGAATAATTTATTTATTTAATAAATTAAAGATATTTTTAGAAAATAAAATTTTTTATTTAAAGAATTAATAAAATATAAAATTAAATAATTTTAGGAACATGTTCTAAATTATTAAAATAATAAAATTTAATTTTCATAAAAGAAAGAAAAAGAAATTCAAATTTTACTCTTTTTTATACACATGTATGATGAAAAGAATAAACTATTGAATATCATTTGAATATTTAATTTTGAGTAATATTTTTCAGTAAAGTTTAATTTTAAAATCTACATTTTAAAATAAATATTTTTAAAAGAGAAATTCAATTATTTGATTCAAATAAAAAATTAATATAAATATTTTCTTTATTTTATTTAAAACGTTTAACGCAATTATTTAAATGTTTTAAATATTTGTATTTTAATTTTTTAAAATTACTGAAATTTATCTTCCAAACATAATATAACATATTACTAATTGCGAAGGAGAATCGGTTGATTCTGACTGGAACTAATGAGGAAGAATGATTCTTAAATTTCGCTACGGGTGTAACTTGCATATTTTTGTTACCTAAAATAGTAATATTTTATTTCCAGACAAAATGCATATATTTAATCTATAAATCATTATACTACTTACTTTACATAAATCGTTGCACTGATTTTGAGGGGAAAAAGCTGATTTGATAAAGCAACTATTCAATTAAAAATTAATAAAATTGGTAAATGACCAAAAAACACTAATTCCCAGCTGGGAATCAACAAAGAACAATGTAAAATATTTGTTATTTTTTTTTAACTAGTTTCGACGCGTGTGCAGGTTTTTGTTTTTTCAGATAATTTATTTATTTATAATATTTTTAATTAATTATTATTGTGTTGTTAGGTTAGGTTAATAGTCTTCGGTTCCTCTATTATTGTTTGGTTTTTTAAAATTAAATAAAAAATATGTCAAAATCAATATGTCTTTTCGGTTATCAGAATAAAAAATTTTCAGTTTTATAGACGTTTCCTTTCTCAATTTCACAAAGTAAAATAATATTTTTACTACTAGATTTTAACAATTTTTTCTTATAATTTTATATATCATTTTTTATGTTATTTTTATTTTTTATTTTGTCATTTTTAATATTCTAAAACTATTTAAAAGATACTACTTCATGTTGTGAAAAAAAATGTCAAAATATCATTGTCCTTTTATAAATACATTTATTAATATCCATTTTGGATATATTACACAGTAATAGTCTTTGTATTTCTTGGTTTTGATAGTTGATGTGAGAGAAATTAAAGTTGGTGTATTTTGTGCAACCCAAAAAAATTCGATTGATGAGATACATGTAGTGTGTTTGTTGACAGGTAATATTTTTTGAAATGCATAACACATATGTGTTTTTTTCGAAAAGATAGTTTATTTGTTTGGATGCATGTATACTTGTGTTTGTTTATATATGTGTGACAGGAGTTAATGGATTTTGAAGATTATATATGTGATCTTATTGTAATTTATTCACCAATATCTATTTATATTGTTAAAATTTAAATCCAAATAAAATTATACGTGTAATTTAAATTTGTGTATATTTAAATATTAAAGATATATAAAATCATATTATACTTTCAATTCTTAATATTATAAAATTATGAATTATCTTTTTTACATCAATGTATAGGTTATGTATATGTATATGTATATTTATTATTACTATTATAGTGATATTTGTTTAATCAAAGTTCAATTATTAAACTTTGTAATTATATCATAATTTGTTTACTTGGTTTAACCAGTTATCGGTGTTTGTCTTTTGTTTGTTTTCATCAATAGAAACACAAGACGCAAAGTCTGAAAAACGAGATGTTAAATAAGAAAATAAAAGAAAAATTTTATATTAGAAACTTTCTTTTCATATTAGAGTGGAATTGCGAAGGTAATTAATTACGATGAAAGTTGATTGTGTTAAATAAATAATTAATTATTTTAGAAATATTTTATTATCATATATGTTTACATATAAAAAATAGAATAATTATATTATTGACATTTTATGACATTATGTATTAAATATAAAAGTATAATTTTTTTTCTAATACTTTTATAATAAAATAAATATTAAAATAACATACTAAAGTAATAAATAAATTTAAATTTTTAATTTATTAAGATTTGATAATAATATTTTATTTTAATCTAAAGTTTAGTTTAACTATCTTTTATATTTTAAAAATTATTTTTTTAAATATATATATATTGTTAAAAAAACTCATCTTTTCTACCAATTTTGTTTTAAATTTTTTTTATAGAAAATACTTATAAATTTTGTTATAAAAATAAATTAGCAAGAAATTACTGTCAGTTAAAATTATTATAAAAAATAGTATGAAAAAATCTTTTCTTACAAATTGTTTTAACAAATTTACAAGAAAATTTTCGTATAATATAAGAATTTATATATATATATATATATATATATATCACATATATTT